>ENA-ORXR01000659-ORXR01000659.1-marine-metagenome-genome-assembly--contig:-NODE-659-length-43740-cov-20.708151_pt1 | contig 43740 bp, 18 predicted proteins | sample MGYA00237866_ERZ511479 | MGnify/ENA metagenome assembly ERZ511479
GTGGTAAGTAAATTAATGAATATCAATGATTTAATATTTTGGCATTCTCATTGAATTAAACAAAATGAAAACTTATTTATTCATTTATAATTTAACAGAAAATCCTAATCACCCATAAAACAAAGAGCATTATTGCTCCATCTACTTAACCCGTGGGCGAATACCCTTTGCCCACATCTAAACAAAATCCAGTATGTCAGAAAACAATAACACAAACCTTTATCACGAAAACCTGAAGGAAGTACTTGGCAGCCGACCAGACCTTACCTTCAATAATGCGAAAAGAGATCTGAATAATTACTTTCACTTCTTAAAACAAGTTGAAAACAAAATAAAAGAGTTGTCGGTTGTTCCTATCAAACTTAACCTTGTAGAAGTCGAAGAACCAATAGTTGACGGCACTAAAGAAACCGAAAAAAGATACATCTACGCACCTAAGAATAGTAGTAAGGAAAAAGATCTTTATGAAGAAATTACTAGACTGCTTTTTGATGTTGGTGTGAAACATATCTTCACCACACCTACTAGAGAACGAGGAGAAAAACCCACTGATAACAGAATAGAAATTCAAGATAGAAACGGGCAGGAAGACCTGATTATCTTGCACGAAAAAATTGATAAAAAAACAATACTCTATATTCGACAAGATGACTATCAAATCAAAAAGCAACTCTATGCGTTGATGCGACTGCGAGATCGTCCTTTGATGGAACATGTACCGCTGCTTCAACTATTTGAAAATTCTTACTATCAAAAGCTCGATCAAATGGAGCATGACTACAACACTGTTGTTTCATTGTTAGACGATCGGTTTGAAGTCCTTACAGACACTACCAGAGACGGTACCGACCAGCAACGCGAATTTGTTGCCAGGGCAATCGCCACAAAAGATTTTGCGCTACTAGAAGGCCCTCCAGGATCGGGTAAAACGACAACAATCATTGAGTTAATCATACAGTTATGCAATTTAGGGCAACGGGTGCTATTGGTTTCGGCAACTCATGTCGCAGTAGACAATGTGCTCAAACGTGTTCTGACTTCCTACAAAGAAGCCTGCCAGGAAAAAGTGGCGCCAGTCCGCATTGCCTCCGACAAAGGACAAATCAGATATGAAGAGGTACAAGATTACAGAATGCAGGAGCTTGTGCATACGAAGGCAAGAGCAATCAAAGCACACCTGAATACGGTTAAAAATAAATCTGAAAGCCAGCAAATGTTGTTTGAGTCAGTCAATCAGCCTGGATATCCACGATTTCTGGAAGCTGCAATTTTAGAATCTTCTAACTTGGTTTGTGGGACCATGATTGGAATTTTGCAACACCCATTCTTGAGAGAAGACAGTATTATTCCACCTTTTGATGTGATGATTGTTGACGAAGCCTCCAAAGTAACTTTTCAAGAGTTTTTGGTGCCAGCCCTTTATGCAAAAAAGTGGATATTGGTAGGTGATGTAAAACAATTGTCCCCTTATGTAGAACAAGGGAATGTGGAAATTGCACTAGAGCCATTGTTAAGCCCAAATCAAAAGGAGTTATTAACGTCTATGTTTCCTGTTTGCAGAAGAAATTATTCCTTTTCAAAAAATGCCAAACGCAATCGTTTGCAGGTTTATTTATACAACAATGCTCAAAGTAAAGAAGTCCTAAAAATGCTTCCTAGAGTAGAAGTTGTTCACCTGGATGTTCTTCATCGATCCAATTCTGAATTGGAAATGATTGGTCTGATTAATAGTTCAGACATTGTAGTTGCTCAAAACAATATTAAAAATAGATCCTTCCTTGAAAAGCACTTATTTGTTGATGCGGATATTCACAATGGTTGGCTAAATAACGATTTTAGCAAGGTACAGGCATTTCATGGCAATGTACGCCGAGAAGATAAAAGAGAAAACTCATGGGAGTCTGAAGTCGCACAGCGATTGAACCAATTTTATGCATTTAGAAGTCAACCAGAACTGGGAAAACACCTTAAAAGAGATCTAGATTTTTTATTGCCGGAAGGGGTTGTTGTCAACGAAAGTCGTGGTACCACTCTAAGAGATGAGATAGAGCGAATCAAGCAAATCACCATGCCTTCAATTCTTGAATTACTACAACAAGGAACTGGAGAACGGAAAAGAAAAGACGGAAGTCAAATTGATCGGATTTTGTACGACGGATTTCCCAAGGAAGCAGAAGATCTGAAGTTTGTTTCTTTGCCCTATCAACATCGAATGGAAGATCAAATTGCACAAACATCAAGAGAAAATTTTTATAAGGAAAATCTGGAAACCGCAAACACAGTCTATGATAGAGACAATCCATTAGAGAGCTACAGACCAAATGAAGATCCTGTAATTTGGGTGACCAACAATGCTGATCGGAAATATGACAAAAGAATAAATCGGCGATTAAATGCCAATGAATGGGAAGCAGGTGATATAATGGATGAAATTGATTCATTTTTGGAATGGTCGAGCAATAATCCTCCAGAAGATTCAACTAAGGAATACGAAGTAGCAGTCCTTTGCTTCTATAGAGATCAAGAAAAACTAATGCGAGAAAAACTTCAACGGTTTTTCAGGAAACAACAAAAAAACAAAGGACGATTACCGACTAAGAATTTCAAGTTTGAAAATGTAAAAGTGGTGCTTTGTACGGTTGATCGTTTCCAAGGAGATGAAGCAGATATGGTCCTGTTATCATTTACCAAAGGATCGAAACATGCTTTTTACAAAAGTCCTAATCGACTAAATGTGGCGTTGACAAGAGCGAGATTCAAACTAGTTTTGTTTGGCAATAGAACCTTTTTTCAAAAACGTCGGGTTTCAAAAGCGTTGACCGCCTTAGCAGAATTTGACCTTCGATTAAACACAAATTCCAAAAATAATTAATTATGAAATTAACAAAAGAAGTAACTGTTCAAAAAATTAAGATCTTAGGAAAATACCAGAAAAAAGATCCAAACCCCATCGTCATTGCAATTCTTAACTTGGCATTGGAATATGATAATAAAATTTGGCCCACTTTGATAATGGATGAACTCACAGGAGTCGCTTTGAACGAGAAGATGTGTACCAATATATTGCAACGATTTATTCAAAATGAGTGGATGGAATCCCCTGGACATAGCGATAGTTATCGGTTAACAGAGTTAGGAAGAGAAATGGCAATTGCCCGAACCTCCTTTAAACCAATGAAAGGAGAATTAGAAATAACGCTTCTAAAAGAACCAATATCATGGTTTCCACATCAGATTCTTGAAATAAAGGTAGCGGATAAGGGTAGAAAAGACCAACCAAAAGGAAAACAGAAGACCATACAGAAAGAACAGTTTTCATTAAATAAATTGCTTGAGTTTAAATCTAATTCCTTCATCCTTCAAGAAATAGAAGAGAAGTCCGTTTTTATTGAAGAATCTACGGCACAGCTGGAAGTCATGATTAATGAAGAAGAGATGACAGTAAATTTAATTGATCAAGAATTTACTAGCCAACAAACAGATTTAATCAGATTTAAACACACGCAACTGAATCAAAAATATGGGGACGACTTCGAGGATGATACGGTTTTTATTCCCTTTGATGGAGATTTATCCTTCAAACGATCTGTCCAAATTGCATCTCCAACAATAAAAGAAGTGAAGTTTAACCCAATTAAGCTACCCGACATTCCCTTTATGGCTCAAACAATTGAAGATGCGCGGCAGTGGCGATTGGAGTGGATAAAGTGTCACCTTAAATTTTACATTCACGATAAAGGGCAGTTTGCAGAGTTGGAGCACAAAACTCAGGTACTTTTTAATGAATTTTACAGCCTATCCTTATTGAGAATGGATGATTTTGAAAATTATCTGGAGCAACAACCTCAAGAAAACTTTTATCACCTGGCGAAAATCAGAACACCACAATTATTAACCTACTAAATTTCAATATATCATGACAGAGATTAAACAATCAAACACCACCAAATCAACTCATGTCTTTCCTTTGATTTACAAAGAAACAGGCAAGGACTGGATACCCTCCACTAATGTTTCTGATAGAATCATTGAAAGTGGCGACCACCTAATTCCACATCTGGTTAATCTAATTGACAACGCTAAAGAGTTGATTTGTTTCACCTCCTTTATTTTTCAGGAAAGTGAATTGACAGAAGCACTAATAAAAGCGGCAGATCGAGGTGTTCGGGTTTTTGTGCTAACTTCTACGGTTCATCTTGCTCAGCAGAGCATTTATCAAACAGGAACTGATTTTAGAGCAGAAAATTTCAAAAAATTATTAGAAAAACAATTCAGAAAAAAAGTAGTGGTCAGATGTGCTAGTAACTTCCATGCAAAGTTTATGCTCATTGATCCAACCTCTAAAACCCCGAAAGGTGTATTGGCAACCTGCAATTTTACGATCAAAGCCATGAAGGAAAACCCCGAAATTGCTGCTCAGTTAAACCCTAATGAAGTGAAGGAGTTGTTTAAAGTGTTTACGTATCACTTTTGGGAAGCAGCTACTGATGAACAAACTATAAAACATGACTTTGATAAAGTAAAACCAACAGGAAAATTTTCATTTCCGGTGCCAAAGAAGATACTAGTAACCTCTACCGTAGCAAAGAAAAATACCATTAAGGAATACTTGATAAATTCGATTGAAAAGGCTAAAGAGCAAATCACTATTTCTACTTACTCCATTGACAAAAACCATGAACTCACTCAATTATTGTTAAAACAATGCAAGGCAGGAGTCAACATATCCATCTTTATGCGAAAAAGAGAAGAGAAGATTAAAACCCATTTAATGGAATTAGCAAATGCAGGAGCTAAGCTTTATCTTCATCCCCTCCTTCATTCTAAGTTCTTTTATACAGACGACAATGCAGGAGCAATGTTTACCGCAAACTTCGAAAAACATGGAATGGATGATGGATTTGAAATTGGATTAAAACTTGGAAAGAATGATTTGCCACAATTTAAAAAACTAATTGAGAGATGGAAGCAAACGATGCCCTTGGTCTCCGCCAATAATGTTCCTATTCAGAAAATTTCAAAAACGTATATCAATAAATCGTTTAAAACGATGCAAGTTCAATCAGAAACTTCTAAAGACAGAACTGTTCAACCATCAAACATCAATGGAATTATAACTGCTTGGAATGAAAGAATGAATTTTGACCAGAATGTCACCCAGCAATTTAGCTTTCAGCTTACTGTCCGGTTGTCTAAATTTCCATTCAAAATTAATCAACGGAAACGCTTACAAAACGGTGTAGAATTAGTAGATTATACTGAGGAAGCGACAAAGAAGAAAAAAGCTAAAAAAGGGAAGGCATTGCTGATGAATGAAAAAGTAGATTTTAATAAATTGATAGTACTGGAACAATATAAAAACCTTAGCATCTTTGCCCTTAACTAAATTGTAAAGGATGAAAAATACACTCTTACTTTGGAACTCTAAAAACCATGGACTGATTGTAATACTACAGTCAGTTCTGGCGCTATATTCAAAACAAAATATAGCAATCAAAGAAGTGATCCTGTTACAAGCAGATAATCTTGATCAAATCCAATTGGATGAACTAAACATCTTTAAAGAAAATTCAAACCAAGCTTATCAGCAACTCCTAAAAAAATATGAGGACGAAAAAACCAGAAAACGTTTGTCAGCAGTCTGGGGAAAAGTGCTGGAGATTAAACAGGATCTAAATCTTAGTATTCAGCAAAAGCGACTGCACATCACCTCCGTTACAGACTATCAGAGTATTTATAACGCCGTCAGAAAACTGTTAGCCGAAGTACCTTTAAATCAACAATTTCACATAAATGTGTCGCCTGGAACACCCCAAATGCATACTGTTTGGTTAATGCTAAATTCAGCAGGATTTTTGCCATCAAACGCAAGAATTTGGTCAACTCAGTTTGATAAAACTAAGAAGAAACAACTGCTGATAGAGATTAAGTTTAAACCCAAGACTTATCTGAACGAAGTATTTGAAACCTCCTACATCCGAAACGCCGAAACCATTCTGATTAATCCGAATGAGACAATTAGTGTTGAGCGAAAGAAGGCAGAAGATGCTATTCAGCTTTATGCTTCCATTCCGAATCTTTCTATTTTGCTTCTTGGAGAACGGGGTGTCGGTAAAACTACTTATGCGCAGCAGTTTATCCATCAGCAATTTTATTCTAATCAGCCATTTGAAGTTATTCCTTGTGGCATTTTTAGTTCAAACCTGATGCGCTCTGAGCTGTTTGGATATAAGAAAGGGGCGTTCTCTGGTGCAGATAGCGACAAACTTGGCATACTTGATAAGTTTAAAGAAAACGGCGTGCTTTTTCTTGATGAAATTCATGACTTGTCAAACGACATGCAAAGGCAACTAATGCAGGTTTTACAGAATAAGACATTTCGCCCGATTGGAGGAGAATTAAAACAAACAAATTTCCGCCTGGTCACGGCTTCCAATCTTCCGTTTAATGAAGTTAGAAAAAGACTGGCCCCTGATTTTTTAGATCGAATTTCAAGTTATATTGTGGAAATTCCTCCTTTGAGAAACTGCCGCGAAGATGTTGTGCTTGCCTTTCAGAAAAACTGGAAAGAACTCTTTCATGATACCGAATATCCAGCAGACCTAACCCTTACAAAACTGTTTGAGGAACATCCATTCTGCGGTAATTTTAGAGATTTACAAAAACTTGCAGGCTACATTTACGCCTTTACAAAAAAGCATAAAAAAAAGAAGGCCATTCAACTAGGCATTGCAGCGTTTTCTGAGTGGTCTAGCACACAAATAATTGCTAAAGACAGCTATTTTCAGCCAGATATACCCTACACAAAAATCATAAATTCCTTTAATCAGGATATTGCAACTCAAGCCATTTCCTACTACAAATCCAGAGAGAAAGCTGCAAAACAGTTAGGAATGTCGAAAGCATGGCTGTCAAAATCAATCAATGGGAAAAGTAGATAGACCAGTAAAAATATTACCTTTAATCAAATTAATTTTTTAAATAGGTAGCTAATCTTGATGCCCCACAAAACAAAAAAAACGCAAACCACTACTAATGATTTGCGTCTTCCACTATGTGACCCCGGCAGGACTCGAACCTGCAACCCTCAGAGCCGAAATCTGATATTCTATCCATTGAACTACGGAGCCATTGTATTCAATTACTCAAACACAATACAAATATACGCGGAGTTTAGTTCCTAAAGAAGGAAATTAATTATTAATTGCAAATGGGGAGGAATTAAATGTTCTTTACAAGAAATTCAACTACCCTGTACCCGGAGAAGAAGTACTATAATAGTTAGAGGAAATGACATATCCTCCGGCACAACCAAATTCGATGGTATGTCTCATATCAACATTACCATGTAGTTGTTGCGTGTATGATTTCTGCCACTCAACATTGCCTAAGGAGTCTCTACATCAGATGACTCATCTATTAGAAGTTAAAGATAACTTTGCCACTTACAATAGAAAGGCAAATCCCTAGGCATCACTGATATTTATTTTTCAATTTAAGATACAATAATTCTTTCATCCCCCACAAGAAGCGTTTTTAACAAAATAAACGTTTATAACAATAGATGATGAATATTTAAAATGTAAAAGAAGCAAGAACTCCTCCAATGTTACAGCAAAACCTAGGATTGAAATAAGATTCTACTTTGTTTTTTATATTAAAATTGCTTACATTTGGTACTACCTTTTTATTATCTCGCAACTATGAATAGATTCCTCAATTGGCTGGTTATTCTGATTATTTGCATCCCTTGTTCCAACATCGAGGCAACACACCTGATTGGTGGTGAGATCAACTATAGATGCCTGGGTAATGACAATTACGAGATCTATATGACCGTTTACAGAGATTGCATCAATGGCGTTCCGTATTTTGACAACCCAGTTTCAATTGGTATCTACGATATAAATAATAACTTACTGCAAGACAGACGAGTATTCTTAATGGCTGATGACACACTTCCAGGCTTTCTTGATGATTCCTGTTTTCTGGTGCCGCCTGTTGCTTGTGTACATCGCGCCACCTATGTAGATACGGTAAGTCTTCCAGTCATTCCAGGTGGTTATCAGTTTTCATATCAACGATGTTGTCGGAATGGGACAATTTTAAATATCGTAGCACCTGATAGTACAGGAATGACTTTATATAGTACCATTTCTGAGGAAGGCTTGCTTGGATGTAACAATAGTGCTTATTTCATTAATTGGCCCCCAATTTACATTTGCGCAGGATTACCCATTATCTTTGATCACTCCACGTTAGATATAGACGGTGATTCCATTGTTTATAGGATGTGTGCGCCCTTTGATGGTGCTGAATCTTCAGGCAATTACAATTGTGTGCCTCAGCCTTGCGGTGTTCGGCCACAACCTCCCTTTAGTCCAAATTATGATTCTGTGCAATGGATATCACCACCATTTTCAGCCCATAATATGCTAGGAGGCCCTCTTCCATTGACAATAGATGAGTTTTCTGGCCTATTGACAGGAACGCCCTGTTGCATTGGTCAATACGTAGTAGGTGTCTGTGCAGAGGAATACCGAAATGGCGTACTGATCTCCACTACAAAGCGAGATTTTCAGTATAATATTGGCAATTGTAATTTGTTGAATAACGCTTCTTTCTTTACACCTGAGATTGTGTGTTCTAATGATATATTCCAAGTTAATTTTAGCAATCAAAGTTCAGGACTTAACAGTTATTTCTGGGATTTTGGCGACCTCAATACTTTTAGCGACACCTCTGGATTAGCCGCGCCCTCCTATGTTTACTCCGATACTGGCGCTTATAATATTATGCTCATTGTAGCTCCAGGAACAATTTGTGCCGACACCTTTTTTCAGGAGATTAATTTGCAATATGAATCATTGAATGTAGATTTTGTTCTCGAATACCAGACCTGTGCCGATAGCATCGTGATTGACTTTATCGATATCTCAACAGACAGTATTAGTGTCATTACAGATTGGTGGTGGGATTTTGGAAATGGAGACACGTCAACAGTTCAATATCCAACTATTCAATACGATACAGCAGGAACTTATATCGTAGAATTAGTCGTCACTGCTGCTAATGGATGTATGGCAACAGCAGATGCTGTAGTCACTTTTGGCAACCCAACAATCAACACGCTTGATTCCTTCCTCATATGTCCTAACGATCCTCCCGTCCAGCTCAACCCTAACGGTGATCCGACTTACGATTATCTGTGGACACCAGCAACAGGATTGAATAATCCGACCTTGGCAAATCCTTTGGCGTCACCTTCTCAGACAACAACCTATACCGTTGAAGTGACCACTTTTAACTTATTCGACACCTGTACCATTTATGAAGACGTGACAGTAGTCGTTCCACCTCCTATTCTATTAGACGCCGGACCTGACGATAGCGTTTGCGACAACTTTTATCAACTCAATGCGACGTCTCAAAATGCGACCAACATCATCTGGTCTAGCAGCCCGACATTTGTTCCAGTGTTAAATCCGACAGGGAGTTCTTCTATTCAGGTACCATTGTTCCTAGGGGCAAACGAGTTCTATGTAAAGGCACAAGACGATTTTGGTTGTGAAATTACGGATCAGATAATCATTGATTTCCCTGAGGTAAACTTACTTGGAGATACAGTCTTGGTTTGTGTTGGGAATGATGCCCAATTGACGGTAACGAATTTGAATCCAGCTGACCCTTTAACGTATGTTTGGACACCTAGCACGGGTATCCTCAGCGGTCAAGGCACAGAAACGATCACTATTGCACCAACAAGCGCAACGGAATATTGGGTAACGGGTACCAATCAAACAGGCTGCTTAGATAGTGCGCTCTTTATAGTGGACGTCTCAGCACTGACACCACCACTTAGTGTTACTGTAGATCGTAATTTTATCTACCCTGGTGAGACGGTTCAATTAAATGGTACTGTGGACCCAAATTACACTTATACCTGGGTTCCAAAACCATCATTGTCAGCGACTGATATCGTTGATCCAACAGCTGCGCCACTAGTTACGACTATTTACGAGCTGCTAATTACTGATCAATTTGGTTGTATCAATAGTGATACGGTGACCGTCGAAATTCGAGCTTTCATATGTGATGAGCCCTACATTTTTGTGCCTAATGCCTTCACGCCTAACGGTGATAATGTGAATGATGTGCTCTATGTTCGTGCCAACGCTGTAACGGACGTCTATTTTGCAGTATACAGCAGATGGGGGGAACAAATGTTTGAAACGACTGACCTGCAAGTAGGCTGGGATGGTACCTTCAAAGGAAAAGAATTAAGTCCAGATGTATATGGATATTACTTGAGATTACGATGCTTAAATAATGAAGAATATTTCAAAAAAGGAAATGTAACCTTACTACGATGATGAAACGCATTTCACATATCATCCTTTTGTTATTGCTGGCTTTGTCGGTAACAGCGCAAGATATTCACTATTCGCAGTTCTATATGACACCGTTGAATATGAATCCGGCGGCAACTGGTGTCTTCAATGGCGATATGCGTTTTACTGCCAATTATCGCTTCCAATGGTACTCGGTACCTGTTAGCTATAGCTCTGTTGCTGGTTCGTTTGATTCTAAGGTGCTGGCCAAAAAAACTGGAAACAATATAATAGGAGCTGGGTTTCAGTTTAACTATGACAAAGCAGGCGATTCTAAACTCAGTTTATTGCAATTAAACGGTTCATTAGCCTATGCCTTGCAATTGAATAAACGCAATTACCTTTCTGCTGGTACACAAGTAGGATTCGCGCAACGAAGCTTCTCTGATGAGGCATTAACATTTGACTCTCAATTTAACGGAGATGTTTTTGACCCTGGATTGCCTACACAAGAACTCTTCACTGACAAGACTTTTGCATTTACAGATATTAATATCGGACTGAATTACCGTTATGTGATTGACGACCGTACCAATGTCAATATTGGAGGATCATTGCAACATGTCAATACGCCAAAGCAATCCTTTTTTGATGCGACGGATGTTCGATTACCTAGGAAGTGGTCAGGCATTCTGGATGCCACTTTCATGGTATCTGAATCTATAGATTTATTGCCAGGATTTTTATATTCTCGGCAAGGAACGTATACAGAAATGGTTCCTTCTCTCAATCTAAAATACCATTTGAGTCAAGTACCAGGCAAGAAAATTGGGTTGTACATTGGAGGGAAATATCGAGTTAGAGACGCTATCGTACCAGCAATTGGAATGTCATATAATGCCTTGAGAGTTGGGCTTTCTTACGACATCAATATATCACCATTTCAAGCAGCTTCAACAAAACAGGGCGGTCCTGAGCTTGGGCTGATTTATATTATTACTAAAGTTAAACCGATTGATGCATATAAGTCCTGCCCTATATTCTAGACTAAAAAAGCATATGAGATACACCATACAGTTTAGTTTACTAATATTGGCTTTATTTGTCTCCCTTTCGGGGAATGCTCAAACTTTAAAAGCCTACGAGAAAGCCGGTGATGAGGCTTATCTGCAAAAAGAGTATTACGCCGCTGCTAAGTATTACTCAAAAGCACTGGAAATGGACAAAGACAGAATGGATCTTGTTTATAAATATGCCAATTCGTGTCGAGAATACAACTACTTCACAGAAGCTGACAAAATGTACCGTCGAATTGCTTCTAGAAAAGAAAAAAGTCAATTTCCTTTACTATTCTTTTGGCAAGGAACGGTCAATCAACAAATGGGGGAATACAAAACTGCGATTAAGCTCCTAGAACGATATTTGAAAGTCAATACGGATAGCAATAGTTTTTATCATAAGAAAGCAATGCAGCATATCGCCTCCTGCAAAACAGCAGATCAGATTATCAGTGATCCTGTAGATGTTGAAATCAACTGGTTGGGCGATAAAGTCAATAGCCCGTACTCAGAGTTTGCGCCAGCAAAAATTGGCGACCAATTATACTTCAGCTCACTTAAATACAAAGTGGAAGACGAAAGCGACAACCGAGAACGGTTTTTCGCTAAGATATATGCCTCTCAAGATGAAGCAAAAGGAAAAATGCAACTCGGTTACGGTTCTAAGGAAGAACACCTTGCCAATACCGCTTTCAGTGAGGACGGAACTACTGTCTATTATACGCAATGCAATGGTACCAGTAACGCCGATATCAAATGTCAGATCTTCTCTAGAGTAAAGTCTGAAAATCGCTGGCAGCGGCCACAACCACTTCCTGCTGATATTAATCTGGATGGATACACGACAACACATCCCAGTATTGCTTTTGATAGTGTGACCAATCAGGAAGTACTGTTCTTTGTTTCTGATCGTCCAAATGGAGAAGGGAAACTGGACATTTGGTACAGCTATATCAGCAATTCTGGTGCGTTTTCAGCACCATTTAATGCAGGAAAGAGCATCAACACCCCAGACGATGACATTACGCCTTATTTTGATACGGAATCACAAACTTTATTTTTTAGTTCCAACTGGCATCCAGGCTTAGGAGGATTTGATATTTTCAGCAGTACTAGAAACGGAAAAACATGGAGTTCCGCCCCAGAAAATTTAGGATATCCAGTCAATAGCAGCTACAATGATGTGTACTATGTGCTGAACAAGGACAATCCAAGGGAAGGTTATTTATCTTCTAACCGTGAAGGCTCACTCAGTCTAACGCAGGAAGAAGCCTGCTGTAATGACCTGTATGCATTCAAGTATCCAGTGCCACCGCCTCCTCCAGAGCCAGAACCGGAACCCATTCCAGAACCGGAACCACCTGTTGTTGTGATTCCACCACCGAATACCTCAGTACCACCGCCACCAGTGGTTTTTGAGACACCGAAGCCTATTCCTCCTACAGCTCCACTACCAACACCGACACCTGAAATGCTTCTGGAGAATCTGAATAGCTCCTTACCTGTAACGCTGTACTTCCATAATGACGAACCAGACTCCAACACGCTTGCAATCGTTACCCAACAGAACTATATCAGGCATTATGATTGGTATTATTCTATGAAGGAAGAGTATAAAACGAAATACGCTTTAGGCAATTCCGAAGACAGCTATCGAGTGGATGATTTCTTTGAGTATAAAGTTAAGAAAGGGCGCGATGACCTGATCTACTTTACTGAAAATCTCCTAGAATTGTTGAACGCTGGTATGAAGATAAAAGTGTCGATCAAAGGCTATACTAGTCCGCGATCTCCGAGTAATTACAACTTCAACCTCGCGAAACGGCGGATCGATAGTGGTAAGAACTTTTTTAGAGAATGGCGAGGGGGAATCCTCAATATCTATATAAGGAAAGGATTACTTCAGATTGTTGAGACGCCACTCGGAGAAACTCAATCCCCTGAAGGAATTGCTGACGCCTACTCAGATCGCAGGAACTCGATTTTTAGTGTTGAGGCATCGCAAGAACGGAGAATCGAGATTATTGATGTCAGTAGAGAGTAAAACGGTGCTATCGCGCTGCACATCGCACACAACGGTCGCTCTCAGGCATTAGTAAGATGCGTTTAGGATTAATTTTACTCCCGCAACCACTGCAAACTCCAAAGTTAGGATCATCAATTTTTGTTTTAGCGTATTCCAGTTTACCAAGTTTTCGCATTGCTGTTCTTAGCGCAGCCTCTGCGACGCTTTTATTGTTGATTGCGTCCATTCTTGTCAATCGTCCTAGAGAAACGTCAGGAGCAATTGGTTTGCACAATTCCTCATATTCAACGAGTTTAGACTTGGTTTCTACTATCATTTTTTCCAGAAGAATTACAATCTCCTTGCGCTCCTGATCATTCATACTTTCTTTGCTTTTGAAACAGCTTAAATGGAAGTTCGAGCACCCACAATACTGGTACGAACAACAGTAAAATTAACTCAATTATCGGTTTTATCAGCATAAACAATAGAGTAATTAATACTCCAGGGAGTAATGTAAAACGGGAATGCTGAAATTGGTAACCTGATTGTTCGACAATACAAGTAGCAGGAAAATCTGCAAGCATGCCGTCTAGGCCTAAGGCATGATATTGTGTTTTGAATTCAAACTCATGTTGGTACGCTGGGGTCTCCATAGGATGACAATCATAAGCCGATTTACTGGCTACAAATAAAGGCTGCGACCCAATATTCTTGCGGAGTAAAAGAAAGTATTCCGTAAGGTAAAATACAAGAAACGACCGCATAAAACCAACTCCATATCCACCATGTAACTCCTTGTATTGTAACCCATGAAACAACTCATGAACAATCAACCCCAGCCCTTCTGTTGACCGTTGATTGCAGCCGTTCAAATAGATGTTGATGCCTGATAAATTATATGTGCCTGGTAGCGTAATTCCTACTGCAAAAGCATGCTTCATAAACCAAGGCATCCCATTGAAAAAGTAAATTCGATTGAAGTCAAGTGTAGGGTAGACTTTTGCAAGAAGCTGAATGATTTCCGGTTCTAGTGTAATCCGTTTTGGTAAAATAGAATGTAAAAGTCTAACTGATTTTCGCACTTTAGTTTTTATTTATAACCCGACCATTGACTGCCTGGTTACCGATTGACCTACAAAATAAGCAAAAAACGAACCGAATACAGTATAGCAATAGATTAGTCCCAGGATAGATTGATTTTGCCTTCTAAGGGTAGGCAGGTCTAAACTTGACTATACAAGCTCATTCGGGTGTAAAATATATTACTATAAAATAAATCACAAATTCGTAAAATTGTCAATCCTTTGTAATTCCCATCATCCTATCTTTATACTATAATTTAAAACGCATTAAGGTCCTTTATTCATCATGAAAATTAAAATCCTCCTTCTCCTCTTACCACTTATTCTAATTTTCTCATGCAAAAAATATCCTGTAATCATTCCTCCAGAAGTCACTGTTGAGACATCATACTTCCAAACAACTCCAGGCTCGTATTGGGTATATGAATTATACAAAGTTGAGCAAAATGGTGTTGAAACAGCTACTGGGATAATCGACACTGTCCGTAATGTTGGAACAAGATTAATTAATAATAAAACTTACGTTGAAAAAAGGGGAAAAAATTACCCCACGCTATATCGAAGAGATTCCTTAGGCTATATTATTAACGAAACAGGTGAGGTCTTTTATTCCTATAATAACTTTATAGACACATTAGCGGCTGGCTCAATAGATCCTTTGGGATATGATTGGTACACGCAAATGTATTCCGCAGGAACTTCTGTAACCGTTCCTGTAGGAAGCTTCAACGCTATAGAGTCACGTAAATACTATTACGAACAATCTGGAGATCCAATAAGTAGCTGTGGAGAATTGTCTTTAAAGAATTCATTGTTTATAGCACCAAACATTGGGTTAATAAAAATGGATTTCAATTCTTCTCTCCATTTAGACAGTTGTAACTATCATAGGGAAAAAAGATTGATAGATTATTATATTCCATAGCCAATTCGACAGACAATGCAAGAACTATATAATTCTAGATCACTGAAGTAACAAGTGTTGAATCCACTGGATTCAACACTTTTATCTTTTTATATTATTGTAAAATCACAACTTCTACCCTTCTGTTCTTTGCCTTACCATCAAAAGTCGTATTGGAGGCTTTGGGAATCGTTTCACCATAAGCTAATAAACGGATCTGAGTGGCATCAATTCCTTGAGCCAAGAGATAGTTCCGTACTGCCAGATTGCGACGCTCACTCAGCGAAAAATTATAGCTCACACTTCCTTCCTCATCGGTGTGACCAGAAAGCAATACCTCCACTTCTGGATATGATTTCAATACACGTGCCATCTCAGTCAAGATACTATAGTATTCTGGCTTAATGATAGCCTTATCCGTGTCAAAAAACACCACAGCATTCTGTAAACGAACTTGAGGTAGAGGTTTTGTTGTTTCGGTTGTCCGATCTATTTCAGTTGGACAACCATTCTTCTCCCGAACGCCTCGTAAATAAGGACAGGCGTCTTCCGAATCAATAATACCATCTTTATCAGTATCCGGACAACCGCCTTGGGCTGGATCACCCTTTATAAATACACAGTTATCAGCATGATCAAGCACACCATCACCATCCGTATCATTGAGGCGAGCCGGGCAACCCGCATTCTCGCGAACACCAAACAGATTGGGGCAACGGTCATCCTCATCCCAAATACCGTCCTCATCACGGTCGCTGCATCCTTGAAATCTGTACTTACCTGGAAGGTCGGGACAGTCATCCAGATGATCTGGTATCCCATCGCCATCCCTGTCGTTACTGACTGCTGTTGGTGGTTGTGTGCTTATGTCAACATGTCTTTCTTTTGCTTGTCTGTTAAACACATAGATCAACATGAATTCAAAGGCTCCATTCCCATTACTTGCAGCTTTCAGTCTGGAAATATTCAGATCGTAGCTAAGTCCAACTTCCAGTTGCTTAAATTCTATACCAGCATTTAGGATAAATGCATCTTTTAGACGATTGGCTGCCCCTAGCTTTAGTAAGTTTTGTTCATTAATCTGATATCCACCTTCTAGTCCTAAAAGTATTTCCTTAGCTGGTCCTTGCATTCGGTAAGCTGCTCTCGGTGTGAAAGATAGTAAATCGGTAGCCTGATACTCTAATTGCGCATAGCTAGTCCATTTAGTATAGATACCCGTCTTATTCACATCAATAAATGAAAATTTTTGTTGATTAACATGGTCAATGGCCAACCCACCTCTAAACGTTGTATTAAGTGAAAGGGGAACTTGAAACTCAGCACCACCGCTTAAGTCAAACCCTATAGCGTTATTAACTAAGAAGCTTTCTCCAGTACCATTATTGTTATCAAATCCTTGCCCTTGGACGTACTGCTTGTCAAACTTGAAAAAAGCGGGATTGACTCGTTTCTGAAGCATTCCTGCACCAAAGCCTATTGAGAGTTTAGCATTTGAGGCCAACTTTGCATGCCAAGCACCTGTGAGTCTTGCGGTTGTCGTTTTTAAGCTTGCAGCCCCCGCACGATTACTGAACACAGATAAGCCCAGACCTAATTGATTGAAATTTATGTCAGCAATAACTCCAAAATGTTGATAAGGTTGGGGAAGAGACAACCATTGTGTTCTATAGAAAGTGCCTAGTCGAATCTCTTGTGACCTGCCTTCCGTTGCGCAGCAGGCAGGACGGAATGCAGTAGCAGCAGGATTTACCTCAGCTGTTTCATTCCAGATATGGGAGAAATGAGCATCCTGAGCGATTATCCATTGAAAAAAGAACAAAAGTGGTAGGAGTATGATTCGCTTATTCATGTTGTCAAAATTATCTAGCTAAAAAATTGGGAATAAATAAGAATTTGAATACTATCGAAGCACAGTCACATGACCGGAAGTAGTCACTTGTTTCCCGTAAGGGCTTAAAAAAGAAACCAAATAAACATAGGTCTCTTCCACCACAGGTTGTCCACTATGATCGCCCTGCCAACCAGTAGACTGATCTGTCGTGGCAAATAATAGTGCGCCCCATTTGTCATAAACAGCAACGGAAACATCAGATAAGTTGTCGCCACGAAGGTAAAAGACATCGTTGCAACCATCATTGTTGGGAGAAAATACGTTAGGTAGGAACCAATGAATATCCCGTACGAACGCTGTATCAGTTTCATCCTCTGGCTGAACCGTCAGATAAGTTTGTTTCAACAAAGTATCGTTGCAAATGCCATCTGAAGTCGTCAGTAATACATTGTAGGAGCCAGGCACATTCATCTCAAATGTAGGATTTTCAAGTGTTGAGGATTGATTGCCAATCTCCCATTGAAAAGCTACTATTCCTTCAACATCAGCTTCCAGACTCACTGAATTACCAACGGTAACATATTGATTATCAATAGTAAAGTCAATAATTTGTTGTGGTAATAATTCTATTTCAATACTATTGGAAGTCTCAGTGTTGCCTAGTATCTCTACCCTGTAAATTCCAGACTGAACTGCTGCGATTGTTTGATCCGTTGCTCCAACAATTGCAGCGCCATTCAAGTACCATTGATTGTCGGTAGGGGAATTACTAGAAAGGACAGCCGTTTCACTAGGGCATAGCATTACCGGATCAGTTCCAGGTATTGGGCCGCTCCCATTTATAGCAACAGCAATTACAGGAGCATTCCCCTGGTTGAGATTTACGATTTTTCTGACCAATTCATTGTAAGCATCACCAACATATAGCTCTTGTGTTGTCGGATTGATTGCTATCGCAGTGGCACCGTTGAAGGAAGCTGCTGGGCCTAGTCCGTCCACTGCTCCTGAATTCAAGGGCGTCCCAGCATATGTCGTGGTGTATCCCGACGGCAAAACACGTCGAATCGTATAATTGTAGCCATCTGCAACAAAGATATTATCAAACTCATCTACTGTAACATCCCAAGGATAATTGAAGGTAGCCGAATTGGCCGTTCCATTATCGTTTCCTAGTAATCCAGAGCCAGAAATCGTTGAAACATGACCAGTGGGAGCGATTTTTCTAATTTTATGATTCCACTCATCTGCTATAATCACATTTCCTTGATTATCAAGTGTCAGTCCATAGGGACGATTAAACGTTGCAGTTGCGCCAGGACCATTTACAGACCCCGTCACATAAGGGATACCTGCAAGTCTTGTCACGTTTCCCGCAGGATCTATTTTTCTGATGATGTGTGTCAAGTGATCTGCGATAAACAGATTACCGAGTGAATCGCATTCGATGCCAGTAGGGTTGCCAAAAGAGGCAAAAAGTGCGGGCCCATCTGCCACTCCAAAATTACCATTTCCTGCAATTGTTGAAACAATACCAGCTGGAGTAATTTTTCGGATTTTGTTATTACGCGTATCTGCAACCAATACGTTACCAGTATCATCCACACAAAGTCCCCAGGGTTCGTTGAAGGTGGCGACTGTTGACGGACCGTCTAAGCTTCCTGACACGCCGTTGATTCCAGCAAGCGTGCTAACTATGCCTGTAGGGGTTATCTTTCGAATGGTATGGCTGTAACGGTCTGCTGTGTACACATTGCCGTCTATGCCCACGGCGATGCCATGAGGATTATTGAAAGTGGCGTCATAAACTGGCCCATTATTGTTGCCAGTACTATCAACGATTCCTGCTACAGTGATGACTAATTGCGCATGACTATCTGTACTTATAAAAAGAAGAGATACAAGTATCCACAATACAAATTCCTTCATTACGTGTTGATTTATAAATCAATGAATTGGATTTGTCTGTTTTCTGGTAGCTTTGTTCGCTTTTTTATACGCTAAAGGGCAGGAATTGTTTTGTGGGTGCACATAAACTAAAAAAAGGTATAAGTAAACCTGAATTACGCAATAGGAATATCGGATCAACAAAAAAGGTCAACCGTTGCTGGTTGACCTTTATTAATTTACTGAATTTTTGTTTTACTTATTGATGCCAAATAAATTCCTGTTGTTCCAAGTTTTACTTCTATCTGAAGCATTAACGATTCCATCAAGATTGACATCAGTTAACATGTAGCCGAATTGATTTCTATCATTCCATGTCGTACTTCTGTCCGCTGCTGAAATAGCTGCATCATTAGTAGAATCACCAGCCCAGAGATATTGAACTCCGCCTACAACTTGAGCAGGGTTGGCCCCAACAAGCGTGGTAGTCGGATCGGTAAAATCTAATGTCGCAACACCAGCGTTCATAGTAAACTCTACACCACCTTTCGCGGTACGAATTCCAAGATGATTTCTGTGATGAAGAGAAATTGAGGTACTACACATGATAAAGTTATTTACCAAAAACGGTGTAACACCATCTACTTCAACTAAATCACCATCACGCTGAATCAAAGCAGGTCTTGCCTCCATTACTAATGTAGGATCATCCGCATCATGAACTTTGACAAATACCCAGTCAACAATTGCATCAGCTCCTGTTACTGCAAACACAGCAGGATTTGAAATCGAAGTACCAGGAGTTGCATTCACATGTGTATATCCAAGCGCAGTATAAGGCTCAGAAGTTGGAATCAGATTCTGTGTTCTTAAGTCATCAAACATCATGGTAGCCCCTTTCGGTCCTTCCAGAAATGCCTTCAATCGGATGTTAGAAACAACAGCACCACCACCAGAACCTATAGTAACGACTGATAAGTCAACTGGACAATCATTGTTACCCCATCTTGCCCATAAGTCATACATACCAGGAGCAAGATTACCGATAGTCAATGTACCTGCATTATCTGGTGTAGCGTGTGGGTAAGTCAAACCTCCGTCGATACTGAACTCTAAGCCAGTTCGTGATGGATGATCTGGGAATGAGACTACAATCGCACCATCATTATTACAAGAACCAATTGCTGAGACATTAGAAATAGTTGCAGATGGTGTTGCGTTTAGCGTTACATCTGATAAATCTACTGGACATTGGTCATTACCCCATCGTGTCCATAGATCATAAGTACCAGGGACAATGGCAACATCTAACGTTCCGGCAGTATCGGAAGTATTGTAAGGAAAAGTTGCACCACCATCTATACTAAATTCTATATTCGTTCTTTGCGGACTATCAGCAAATACAAATGTTAGTGTTCCAGTTCCAATTGGATCATTATCACAGACAGCACCACTAATTGAAGTCTGTACATCAGGTAGATCATACTGATTAATTGTCTCCGTTTCTAGGAATACTGGACAATTGTCATTCCCCCAGCGTGCCCAAACATCATAAGTACCTGGAGCCAAATTACCAATAGTAAATGAACCCGCATTGTCTGCTGAAGTATGAGGATAAGTAAGCCCACCATCAATACTGAAGTCTAAATTAGTTTGATTTGGATCATCAGGGAAAGTAACAGTAATTGAACCATCACTATCACAAGAGTGAACTCTCGTTGCTGTTCCTGTTGGAAGCGCCACTGCTGTAATAGTGACATCAGGCATATCAGTTGGGCAGTCTGTATTGCCCCATCTTACCCATAAGTCATAAGAACCAGCAGCAAGTCCAGATACTGTTAGTGTACCAATATCATCACCAATTCCATGCGGGAAGGTAGCTCCTCCATCAATACTAAAAGCGATACCCGTTCTTTGAGGACTGTCCTGAAAGGTAAACACGATCTCTCCAGCATTTGGATCATTCGCACAGACATCACTAAATGTAGAAGTTGCTTGTGGTAAATCCCATTGAGTAACGACTTGTGAGCTAATGTTAATTGGGCAATCACCATCTCCCCAACGTGCCCAAACATCATAAGTACCAGGTACCAAATTATTAATGGTAAATGTTCCTATATTATCAGGTGTAGCATGAGGGTAAGTAACGCCACCATCAATACTAAATTGAAGACCAGTTCTTGAAGGATAATCAGGAAAAGTCATTATAATCGCCCCATCATTAACACAAGAGTTTGATTTAGCAGCAGTTGCAGTAACCAAATCATCTGTATTGATTGTTTTGTCTGGTAAATCAATAGCACAATCTCCTGCGCCCCACCTTGTCCATATATCGTAAATTCCTGCTGCTAAACCGGAAATTTGAAACGTCCCAACATTATCAGGAGAGTTATAAGGAAAAGTAACACCACCATCGATACTAAAAGAAATGGTACTACGCGTAGAAACATCAGGAAATGTCAATGTAATCGTACCGTTTGTAGCATTCATACAAGTATTCTGATGTACAATAGTGTTTACTGTTGGAGCAAGATTAACGCCTACAATGCCGTCCTGAACTTCAATCGCACATGAACCATCACCCCATCTTGTGAAGACTTCGTAAGTACCACCATACAAATCAGATATAGTAATACTTCCAGCATTATCAGCAGAGGAATAAGGAAAAGTCTGTCCACCATCAATACTAAAAGCTATACCTGTCCTTGAAGGATGATCAGGGAAAGAGATTACCATTGACCCATTATTCCCTGCACCACTAGAACAACTTGCTGGGACTGAAGTAATTCCAGAAACAGTTGGTCCGTTAGTTAGACAATAGGTATTACAGTTGTCCCAATCAGTTAAACTTGGGAAATCTTCCAGTACACGCTCTGCTAAACCATCGTTTGCAGGTACATTAAACATTGTGAACTTGTCATGGACACGAATGCCAGGATTTGCTTCAGCGCCTACCCAGTCAAACGTAACGGTACCCACTAAGATCCAGGTATTCTTGTCCAGAAGGTAGTCATTGGCGCCACCTGGTTCTTTTTGAAGAACAAGGTTTAGGAGGCCATAAGTATTATTAGCATTTGAGCTTTGATCTATCCAATTGGCACCTGCGGCTTGTGCAGAGGTACCTTCACTAAATTCAGCGGGTAGATAAGAAGCATAAGTAACAATGTCCTTATTGAAATTTAAAAATATTGAAGAGCTTCCGATACCAATCGGATTATTATCCGGTGACACATTTGAAGCTTTAATGTATATCTCTACATCTAATTGTCCATTACAATTACTTTCACCATCAAGATCAATTTTTACGATATTTCCAAAAACTGGTCCGATTGCGAAACTGCAAAAGACAAGTAAAGCAAGACACCACTTAATCTTAAATAGATTATTTTGTGAGTTTTTCATAATTGAAATTTAGCTTATCTTTTTAATATTGAATATAAATCTGGATTTGCAATTTTACTTCTATTACCTTTCCATAGGTCATAATCAGCAGTATCTGCAATACCATCACCGTTGTAATCCGCTAAACCATAACTTGGTGTAGCATTCGCACTAGAACGTCTCCAGAAACTATAATCTGCTGTATTGATTAATCCATTTTGATCAGAATCTCCAGGGAACATTGCAAATCGTCCGCCATAGTTCTTCAACTGAGCAACACCTTCTACAGTTCCTACTCCAGTCGTTAGGTTAATATATGGACTAGCGCCGTCAATCGCATCTATAGTGTTGAGCACTTTGACGCCTATGTGATTTCTGTGTAACACAGCTATTCTGAATGGTTCTGGATATAAGCCGTTTAAGGCAATCTGTAAACTACCATTTAGATTCATTAATCTTCCATCATTTCTAAGTAAGACTGCTTGTCTATCTACTACTAAATCATTAGAATTGATTACTTCTAGCAATACCCAGTCTACTGTGTTTGCTGGGAATGAGGTCACACTTTCCTCGCCATAGTAGCTAAATTTCGTATTGCCGTATGGCTGTTTGTAGGATATCAATCCGTTGGTAACCAGATCCGTACTCATCGTGCCCGCAGCATTCATGAAGCCACCAAGATAAACTTTACCTCTAACGAACATGTCTACTGGTTCTGTTGGAACAAAGTAGCAAGTTGGGTCTACCTCCATGTTGGCTTTCAATGGATTGAAATTGGCAACCACACCCGGGAATACTTTACTAATGGCTGCGTCGCTTGCTCCCATCCAGTCTTGTAGGATACTTCCGAATACTCTTCGGTAATCATACTGTAACTGATTGGCATTTGGTGCGCCTTGTGCATCCTTATTCGTTATGTCTATATTATTACCGAAGATACCTCCTCTTGAGTTATCACCAACTATAAACATGGTAGACATAGTACCATGGTCTGTACCTACAGAACCGTTTTCTATAATCTTTCTACCGAATTCAGAGAAGACTACTGTCATCACTTTTCCTGAGTTTCCTTGTAGTTCAAGGTCTTTCTGGAATGCTCCGATCGAATCACTCATGTCTTTTAGGAGTGTGGCGTGTGTGCCCGTTTCTGTTGCTCCTGGAACAGCTAGCGCGACGTGGTTGTCCCAGCCGCCTTTTCTAGCCATATAGACTTTTGTTCTGGACCCTCCAGATATAAATCGGGAAATCGTTTTCAATTGATTACCAAAACTCGTATTTGGATATCCAGCCGCCGGATCATTCGTTCCTGCATTGAATACACTGGAAATACGTTGTGAGTACACCTGCGTTGACTGTTCTACTCCTGCGATGTATTCTAATGTTCTTCCGTGTTCTGAGTTGGGGAGTTGATAGATTGGCTCTCCACTCAAAGAGGAAATTACATTATAGAACCCAGATGGATCTTGTCCAGTAAGGTTAATTTCTACGGAGTGTTGTGCTTGAGTATGAAAACCTGTTCCCGGTGCGCCTCCTACTACGATACCAAGCGGGTCTTGCTCTACACCAAACGGCAATCCTGTATAAGTAGGATACCTGTCAGTCAACCATCTTCCCATCCAACCATCATCTTGAGAGCTGTTGGAGACGGATCCGTCAATACCTCTAAGCATAATATCTTCTGAGGCAAAGTGAGAACGGTTAGGTGTTGGGTAACTCACTCTTTGCATCATAGTGACTTTACCCGCATCATACATATTTTTTATCCCATTTGCACCGTTGATTCCAACTAAGCTAGGATGCAAGCCTAATTGCTTCGAAGCGCCTGCTGTGGCATCTAGCGTAGTCAAAACGTTTTGCTCCAAATGGATTAAGGGGCGTTCTGTTGTATAGGCACCATAGTGGTTTAATGGTACTGCCATATTGATCACGTCATTAGCACCTGCCAAGTAGACAATCACTAAAATTCTATCATCAAATGTGCATGTTCCTGCAGGGGCTAGGGTCGCGCCCAAGCTGTTCATGGAATATCCATTTACAAATACTGGTGCTAATCCTGCCGCTAGTCCACCTTTTAAAAAGTTCCTTCTTTTCATTGTTAGCTTATTTTAAAAAGTTTGGAATTCAGGTGAAGACATGATTGAATCATAAAGTCGCTCGATTCCAAGTCGCACTTCTGTATCAACACCGGTTGTTAAATAATCACTCCAGGCGGTATACCAATTTATAGTACTTAATCCTCCAAGTAGTTGTTTCTGGAAATAACATAATCGATCTCCTACAGGAACTTCGACTAATAAATAACCAAGCATTTTATTGATCAAAAGATTGGCATCTGCTGCGCCAACTGGAGCCTGAGGTGTTCCGGGTCCTCCCGCAACATCAATATTTCGCTTTACCCAAGCAACCATATCTGTCTTGTAGGCAAAGAATGTATTGGAATTCCTTAATCTCCCTCTTCTAAAGGAAAGACCATAGGTAAATCGGTTATATACATAATTCGTACTAAACCAATGTTTTGATCTGGCGTCATCATTCCAACCAGGGAATCCTTCTACAGTAACCGGTCCACGAGTGTCCAATCCGGATTGGGTTAAACCATATGCACAAATGGTGTTCCAGTCAATTCTAAATAACTCATCATAATAAGTTGACGAAGTTGAATTTCTTTGATATTCTGCCTCAACTTGATTTTTAGTGGTGAGCATTAACTCATGAGGAGATTTGATTTTAGCACCAATAATCTCATCATTACTGTTGGTATCATCTTCATCGAAGAAATGAACACTTTTAAACAGCACTTTCATTACTGCAATATGATCATATCCGCTACTCAACAACTGGTTCGCTAAAGGAGTAATGATGTCATTTTCAACTTCCGTACTAATTTGATCATTCACAAAGAAATGATACATTTTTCTTACGTAAGACTTTGCCGTTGCTAGTTGATTAAAAACCATATCAACAAAATCGGCTACTTCTGCATCCATTCCGGCTACAGTATTTTGACCGACTACTGTATAATTTTGAAATGCAGCGGAAAATGTTTTATTCCCGGAATCGTGTCGACTACCAGCTTGATTATATCCTCTTGGCAATCCTGTATCAGGATCTATCAAACCGGAGGTAGTTGCATGATTCGGATGGCTCGGATTAGCAATACTTGTGGTTGGCGCTGTATCATTGGGAGTCACAGTTCGAATACCTGTCAATACTCTTGCAGCCTGTGAAATATCAGCCTCTGTATAGGTCGTATAATTGCCGGTTGCAATTTGTGGTCCTTTAAGTATTGTAAACAACTCCAACAATTCTCTTGCAAAGTTTTCATTAGGAGCAGATGCAATATTTACATTATTATTCAAATATCGCAACATTACCTGATCATATGTGACTTTTAGCGCAAAGTTTTTAATATCAGTAAATGCCGTTTTTTCCAGTAGTCTCCAGAAGTGGTACTGATAAATGATACCTTGGGTAAATACCGAGAAAATAGAGGCGAAATAATGGATAACTTTCCACTTTGCAGTAGTACATCCCATCGCTTCATAGCATCTCCAGGATTCTATAGCTCTTCTTCTGTTACCTCCATTATAACTACGTCCTGGTTGGTGTAAATAATCAGAATCGGAGAAAACCTTTACGCCGGTAGCGTCAAGGGGCCCATCTGGATAAAGCGGTGGTGATCCGGTAGGATTAAACAATTCATTAATTGCTTGTGTCGCAGTTCTTGTCGCAAAATAGTCAATTCTTGAGGGAGTGATGTTGTAAGTTACCCTGCTGAGTAGATGATGTGCAAGGCGTCTTCCGAGTACTCCAGATCTCGCATTTAGTGAGGCCATAATTTAAAGTTTTAGTAAAAACATGCAGTTAGTAAGTGATTAGAGTTATAATTGACTCATCAAATTCATGAATGTAATATAGGTTGGAAATTAATATTAGGAACACATTCCTTTAAAGATATTAATTTATTACCTTATTTCCAAGAAAAAATCACTAATAGTCAAATTCTTATAGACCTTTAAGTCCCAATCAATCAAACTAATAGAACTTAAATATGAAAAAACATTAAGGTCGTATCAAAGACAAATTACTGTTGGCTCCGTTCTATAATGGATCAAGGCGAATCTAACTTAGTAAAAACGAACGTAATATCTTACTTTTACATTCTTTCAATCCTTTTAAAAAACCTCACTTGTGACAGGACTTAAATCGTCTAGTCACATTGATTAACGTTAATTCTAAGTCGAAATTTCCAAAACTATTTTACTTTAAAGCGTAATACTTATTAATTCATAAATGCGCAAATACATTACAGACCTCTTATTACAAGAAGAAACCAACTATATGCGGATTACTTTTTTAAGCATTCTGTAAAACTTGAGTTTGATCATTCTTATGATGCATAAAGTATTGACTTACAATAATTGACCATTAAGTTAGAACTCAATGGTTCAAATTGTTTACAGAATTCCTTCTTCAATTTCGTTAATCTCGTTTGATGCAATTCATTACATTATCATAAAACCACCTTATTACTAGGCTTCCTATGAATTATATTACCTAATAATAATCGTACTCAGGTTTAAAAATATTGTTTATTGTGTAGTTTTATTTGTGTTCCTATCGTTGCAGTTAAGGCTTGAGTAGATCATATTTGTGACAACATCCAAATTCATGGCAAATCCTGAAAGTAGTCGACTTTTAAAGGGATGGGGATTCAAGTACATCCTTTTGATAAACCATTCCATACACTAAAAGTTTAGTATGCTTAAGCACCAAGTAATTGACACTGAAATGACTTAATCCATTTCCTACAAACATTTGTATTAATCAAAAAGGACGCTAGTAGCTGATACGGTAAACGTCTTCATTTAAAAAAATCAGATTGAGCAAATAGTAAGGAATAAAAAAAGCCAACCGAACTTGGTTGACTTTTTTAATTATTTTAAAAACGATTTTTCCAATACAAGATCAGCATCTGATCTATCTGAATTAGATTAGATAATTTACCAAATTTCTTTGCTTATCTTTTTAATATTGAATATAAGTCTGGATTTGCAATTTTACTTCTATTACCTTTCCATAGGTCATAATCAGCAGTATCTGCAATACCATCACCGTTGTAATCCGCTAAACCATAACTTGGTGTAGCATTCGCACTAGAACGTCTCCAGAAACTATAATCTGCTGTATTGATTAATCCATTTTGATCAGAATCTCCAGGGAACATTGCAAATCGTCCGCCATAGTTCTTCAACTGAGCAACACCTTCTACAGTTCCTACTCCAGTCGTTAGGTTAATATATGGACTAGCGCCGTCAATCGCATCTATAGTGTTGAGCACTTTGACGCCTATGTGATTTCTGTGTAACACAGCTATTCTGAATGGTTCTGGATATAAGCCGTTTAAGGCAATCTGTAAACTACCATTTAGATTCATTAATCTTCCATCATTTCTAAGTAAGACTGCTTGTCTATCTACTACTAAATCATTAGAATTGATTACTTCTAGCAATACCCAGTCTACTGTGTTTGCTGGGAATGAGGTCACACTTTCCTCGCCATAGTAGCTAAATTTCGTATTGCCGTATGGCTGTTTGTAGGATATCAATCCGTTGGTAACCAGATCCGTACTCATCGTGCCCGCAGCATTCATGAAGCCACCAAGATAAACTTTACCTCTAACGAACATGTCTACTGGTTCTGTTGGAACAAAGTAGCAAGTTGGGTCTACCTCCATGTTGGCTTTCAATGGATTGAAATTGGCAACCACACCCGGGAATACTTTACTAATGGCTGCGTCGCTTGCTCCCATCCAGTCTTGTAGGATACTTCCGAATACTCTTCGGTAATCATACTGTAACTGATTGGCATTTGGTGCGCCTTGTGCATCCTTATTCGTTATGTCTATATTATTACCGAAGATACCTCCTCTTGAGTTATCACCAACTATAAACATGGTAGACATAGTACCATGGTCTGTACCTACAGAACCGTTTTCTATAATCTTTCTACCGAATTCAGAGAAGACTACTGTCATCACTTTTCCTGAGTTTCCTTGTAGTTCAAGGTCTTTCTGGAATGCTCCGATCGAATCACTCATGTCTTTTAGGAGTGTGGCGTGTGTGCCCGTTTCTGTTGCTCCTGGAACAGCTAGCGCGACGTGGTTGTCCCAGCCGCCTTTTCTAGCCATATAGACTTTTGTTCTGGACCCTCCAGATATAAATCGGGAAATCGTTTTCAATTGATTACCAAAACTCGTATTTGGATATCCAGCCGCCGGATCATTCGTTCCTGCATTGAATACACTGGAAATACGTTGTGAGTACACCTGCGTTGACTGTTCTACTCCTGCGATGTATTCTAATGTTCTTCCGTGTTCTGAGTTGGGGAGTTGATAGATTGGCTCTCCACTCAAAGAGGAAATTACATTATAGAACCCAGATGGATCTTGTCCAGTAAGGTTAATTTCTACGGAGTGTTGTGCTTGAGTATGAAAACCTGTTCCCGGTGCGCCTCCTACTACGATACCAAGCGGGTCTTGCTCTACACCAAACGGCAATCCTGTATAAGTAGGATACCTGTCAGTCAACCATCTTCCCATCCAACCATCATCTTGAGAGCTGTTGGAGACGGATCCGTCAATACCTCTAAGCATAATATCTTCTGAGGCAAAGTGAGAACGGTTAGGTGTTGGGTAACTCACTCTTTGCATCATAGTGACTTTACCCGCATCATACATATTTTTTATCCCATTTGCACCGTTGATTCCAACTAAGCTAGGATGCAAGCCTAATTGCTTCGAAGCGCCTGCTGTGGCATCTAGCGTAGTCAAAACGTTTTGCTCCAAATGGATTAAGGGGCGTTCTGTTGTATAGGCACCATAGTGGTTTAATGGTACTGCCATATTGATCACGTCATTAGCACCTGCCAAGTAGACAATCACTAAAATTCTATCATCAAATGTGCATGTTCCTGCAGGGGCTAGGGTCGCGCCCAAGCTGTTCATGGAATATCCATTTACAAATACTGGTGCTAATCCTGCCGCTAGTCCACCTTTTAAAAAGTTCCTTCTTTTCATTGTTAGCTTATTTTAAAAAGTTTGGAATTCAGGTGAAGACATGATTGAATCATAAAGTCGCTCGATTCCAAGTCGCACTTCTGTATCAACACCAGATGATAAATAATCACTCCATACAGTGTACCAATTAATAGTACTTAATCCACCGAGTAATTGTTTCTGGAAATAACATAGTCTGTCACCTACAGGCACTTCTACCAACAAGTAACCTAACATTTCATTTATTACTAAATTGGCATCTGCTGCACCGACTGGAGATTGAGGCGTACCTGGTCCACCAGCGACATCAATATTTCGCTCTACCCAGGCGACCATATCTGTCTGATAGGCAAAGTAGGAACCCGTGTTTCTAATTCTTCCTCTTCTAAAGGAAAGACCATAAGTAAATCGATAATAAACATAATTAGTTGCGAACCAATGTCTTGATCTAGCTTCCTCATTCCATCCTGGGTATCCTTCGACAGTAACTGGTCCTCTTGTATCGAGTCCTTGAAGTGTCAAATGGTGATAACAAATGTTGCCCCAATCAAGTCTAAAAACTTGATCAAAGTAGGCCGCATCATTTGGATCTCTTTTATGGTCAGCTTCAACAAGATTTTTTGTTGTTAGCATTAGCTCAAGTGGAGATTTAATTTTACCTCCAACAATTTCATCATTGCTATTAGTGTCATCTTCATCATAAAAATGAATACTACTAAACAATGTTTTCATTACGGCTACATGATCATAACCATTAGCTCTCAATTGAGTTGCTAGTGGTGTAATAATATCGTTTTCTACTTCAGTGGTAATTTCGTCACTAACAAAGAAGTAATACATTTTTCTTACAAACGACTTGGCTGTTGCTAATTGATCAAAAACCATGTCGACAAAATCTTCCACCTCTGCAGTCATTGTTGCCGCTGTAGTTCTACCTACAATTGTACGGTTTTGGAATGCTGAAGAGAATGTTTTATTCCCAGTATCATGTTGACTTAATAGATTATACCCTTGCAAGATTCCTGTATCAGGATCAGTATCTTGCCTTCCTGTATTGGATCTTATCCCAGTAAGCACTCTTGCAGCCTGAGAAATGTCTGCCTCGGTATAAGTGGTATAGTTTCCTGTTGCAATTTGCGGTCCTTTTTGGATAGTGAATAGCTCCAGAAACTCCCGTGCATAATTCTCATTTGGAGCATTTTTGTTATTTACATTATTATTAAGGTACCGTAGCATTTCATGATTATAGGTAATCTTCAACGCAAAAGATTTTAAATCTTCGAATGCCCATTTTTCTAAAAATCTCCAATAATGAAATCCGTAAATTAATCCTTGATTGAATACTGAATATATTGAATTGAAATAGCGGATAATTTTCCATCTCGCACTGGTATCAGCCATTGCTTCGTAATTCCTCCACGATTCTAATGCTCTTCTTCTATTACCACCATTGTAACCGGTGAAACCAGGTTCATGTCGATAATCTGTATCTGAGAATATTTTCGCACCTGTCGCATCTAAAGGACCATCAGGCCACAAGGCAGAAGAGGTATTCGGGTTGAACAATTCGTTAACGGCCTGAGTGGCAGTTCTTGTGGCATAATATTCGATTCGTGCTGGTGTTACGTTGTAGGTAACTCTGCTTAGAAGGTGATGCGCCAACCTTCTGCCAAGTACTCCTGATCGTAGTGTTAAAGCTGCCATAGATATCTAAAATTTATAAAAATTTCTTAATTGATTGTTATCGAATTAACAAGCTCCAAATATTAAGGTACAAAACGACATAAAAGTAGAAAGACTCTAATATCAATTCGCTTTATAGTAAATTACATTCAGAATTTGTTGGCTCACTAAATTAATCATTTAATGTTATTATTCTTAATAATTACCATATCTTTTTTTTAATTGTTCTTTCAGTAGGCTATTTACTATCTGAAGAATCCTATCAAGGTTCAACATCCAACCACTTTAATGGGAAAAAATTTAAAAACCCAAATTCTAAACAAGCGGAAGGAATGAAAGGAGTATTCAAACTAATGACCTCCCAGGAGCCTTTACCATGGAAATTTGAAAAGAATGTTTATCAACGTACGGAAAAGATAACAGAAAATGAAACGGATGCACTTCAATATTCCTGGATCAATCATAGTACTTTCCTTTTCCAGTATAAAAAATTTAACATTCTTACCGACCCAATTTGGTCAAAACGATGTAGTCCATTGCAATGGGCTGGACCTGCTAGAAAACGACTACCAGGTGTCTTGTTTGATGCTTTACCGAGAATCGATCTTGTCTTAGTCAGTCATAATCATTACGACCATCTCGATATTCCAACTCTGAAAAGATTGATATCCCTATAACCCAGACTTCATTGTACCGCTTGGGGTTGCAAATACAATAAAAAAAATTGGAGGAAATGTAATCAGTGAATTAGATTGGTGACAATCCGTTACAGTCAATCAAATTAGTATTAAAGCAGTTCCAGCCAATCACTTCTCTAGTCGAGGAATGTTTGATAGAGACACCTCATTGTGGGTTGGATTCATTTTAAAATCTCCCAAACATAACGTATACTACGTAGGCGACACTGGTTATAGTAATATTTTTAAGGAGATTGGCCGAAAGGAAGGTCCATTTGACCTTTCCTGTATTCCAATCGGTGCGTATTCCCCCCAGATGGTTTATAACCCTGATTGTACCGGAGACACTACTGCAAGCATTACAGTCACTTCTTATGGTATTTACAGTGTGACACTTACGGACATCAACAACTGTGTATCTACAGACGAGATTGAGTTGGTTGAGATTCCGTTTACGCCATTTCTGACAGGCGACACCACGATTTTAGAAGGTGATGCCATACAACTTGAGGCTGGCGGCGGATTGAATTATGAGTGGTGGCCTGCTACCGATTTAAGCTGTGTACTGTGTACTGACCCCGTAGCTACGCCGAGTGACTCTATCACTTACTACGTAGCTATCAGTGCAACGAACTATTGTGTTGACACGCTTGCTGTGCATATTGATTTGTTTAACATCAACAACCCTGTAATTGATCCTCCTACAGTAATTACACCTCCAAATGATGTTTGGGATATTCCTGGCATCCAATTTTATCCTTATAACCGTGTAATTATTGTAAATCGCTGGGGAGATGTAGTCTTTGAGGACAATCCTTATAATAATGATTGGACAGGGACTCATTATGGTGCTCCATTACCACAGGGCACTTATTATTATTATTTTGCGTTGGATGTTAATCAACTTGACATAAAAATTGGCCCTATTACAATTCTAAGATAAAAGAGGGAAAATGAATTTTTGGTCAAAATTTGATGGCTCAAAGCAAAAGATGTATAATTTGTACAAGGAAATTTTTTAAATTACAGGGCGAATCGATTTTTATTATTAACTACCTGAATATTAGCAATTTAAGAACTCTATTGGAGCGACATCTTTGTGGCTTTGGAGATAGTAATCCAGCGAATCATTGAATATAAAGCCAAAGCGCTACAGGTACGACATCTCACTCAAGCCTAATGTATTATTAATCAACGACATAATACATTTTATTAATTTAACACAGGTTAGTAAAACATTTGCTCAGATAGCAAAACTAGAATAACTTACGTTATAGTATTGCAACAATAATTGAAATTTTAGTGAATTAATCATTATTTTGTCAATTAGTCGTTCCCAAACTGTGCTATGATTAAAAATTTAATCTTCATAATTGGCTTTCTCATCCTGTCAACAGGTCTTAAGGCACAATGTTCCTTTGACCCTGCCATATCTGGTGCTTCCATAATTGGTGTCCTAAATCCTAGTGATGATGGGATTTATATTGTAGGCTATCTGGAAAATCATTTTTTCCCTAATACAGATGATGAAAACAATCCTGTTATTTTCGAAATCTGTTTAAACAACCTTGGTCCAATCGGAGGTGTGCCTGGTATTTCAGGTACGATTCATCAAAAATTTACCTGGGTATACGATGGCAGTACCAACTGTTTTACTGGAACTCAGAATCAAGATATTGCAGCTAATGAAAGTGGAACAGTAGAATTTGAATTTTATCAAATCACACAATTCACTTGCCCAAGTATAGAGATGTCAATAGCGGCAAAAGTAATCCCGCCTATTTGCGCTATCAATAACAACCCAATTAATGATAGTTTAACAATTTATACTTGTGTTCAATGTCTGGACTTTATAACAGATTTTGACGGAAGTAATATTTCTTGTGGTCAAAATAAAGGATTTTTGAATGCTAACACTTTTGGAGGTGATGGAAACTTCTCGTATCAATGGTCTAATGGAAGTAATAGTCCTGGGATCTCCAACCTGAGCCCTGGCACGCACACTGTTACAGTTACTGATGGTAAAACGCCATCCTGTTTTGCTGTTTATAATCCTATTGTCTCTTTTAATGAAGAACCCGTAATCGATTGGTCAAGTAATTTTGGGGGCACAGATACAGATATCCCTTACAAGGTAATTCAGGTAAGTGACGGTGATTACCTAGCTGTCGGGTTATCAGGCTCAATAAATATTGATGTTACAGGAAACAATGGAGCAATAGACTTTTGGGTCACTAAAGTCGATGCGACAGGGAATCTGGTCTGGGCGAGGACCTATGGTGGGTCGTTGATAGATGTAGCCAATGATGTTGTTGAAACTAATGATGGCGGTTTCATAATAGTGGGTCGTTCTGCATCTTCGGATGGAGATGTCTCTATTAATAAAGGGAATATAGACGTATGGGTTGTAAAAATAAACAATCTAGGTATCATTGAGTGGGAAAAATCCCTTGGAGGTACTGGCGATGATATTGGATATTCCATTATCCAAACACTAGACAAAGGCTACATCGTTGGAGGAAGCACAACCTCTTCCAATGGAGATGTATCTAGCAACAACGGTGCAATTGATGCTTGGATTGTAAAATTAGATCAACAAGGCAATATCATCTGGGAAAAAACTTACGGAGGCGCACAAAACGAGCATTTTGAAGACATTAAACAAACAAAAGGTAACGGATATATTTGTGCCGGAAATACTGATTCTGGCTCTTTAGGTACCAATGGAGCAGATGACTTTTTAGTAATCAAATTGGATGTAAACGGTAATTTAGAATGGTTGCAAGCATACGGTGGTACACTCGATGATAGAGCTCAGTCTATTGATGAGACTTTGGATGGTGGTTATATCACAGGCGGATTTACCGTCTCTTTTGATGGAGATATTCCTTTGAATAAAGGTAAAAGTGATTATTGTATAATGAGATTAGACCCCGCAGGAAATTTGCTTTGGGTTAATACGTATGGAGGCTTAGAAGGCGATATAATGTATGACTTAGTCGAACTGATTGATGGTACTTATGTTGCCATTGGCTTCACGGATTCAAGTGATGGGGATATCACTGAAAACAATGGTGGCAATGATGTTTGGATCTTCAAAATTGACGATACTGGAGCTATTTTGTGGGAAGAGTCCTTTGGTGGCACTGGTAATGATGAAGGCTATTCGATTCAGCTGGCCCAAGACGGCGGGTTTGTATTTACAGGATCCTCCCGATCATCAAATATAGACCTTCCAGCGAACTACGGCTTAACGGATTTTTGGATTGCTAAACTAAGCGCACCTCTTGCGTTGTCATTGTCTTGCAACGTGCTTGATTCTGGAACTGGGAACAACGACGGAATTGTCGAGTACATTGTATCCGATTTTACGCCTCCATATACCTTGGAAGTCAATGATCCCAACAATATTAGCTATAGCATTACAAATCAAACATCAACAATTGACACCCTAAACAATCTGATACCAGGCAGTTATGTTCTGGAGGTAACAGATGCCTTAGGATGCATTGCTACTTGCTCCTTTGAAATCTGTGATTTGCAGGTAGATTTATTTGTCAACAATACCACCTGTAAGTTGGACAATGGTAGCATCATAGCAACTATTACAGGTGGAGATGGTAACTATAGTGTACTGTGGTCGAATGGAAGTGTTTTAACAAATCTGAACAATTTACCGAAAGGCAATTATTCCGTAACGATTACTGATGGAAGTGGCTGTTCAGCAATCGCTAGCACTGTGGTTTCCTTTTCTGAGGAGCCTGCAATAGTCTGGGAAAAGAATTACGGGGGCACTGAATTCGAATATGGTTATAGTTTTGATCTAACTGATGACGGTGGATACATTCTCGCGGGATTCACCGCCTCCAATAATATTGACGTTTCTGGTAATAATGGCGGAAGTGATTTCTGGGTGGTGAAAACAGATGCCTCAGGAAATTTACAATGGCAAAAAGCGCTTGGGGGGACCCAAATAGATATCTCCTACGAAGTCCATCAAACTACCGATGGCGGGTACATCGCAGCAGGCTCATCTGGTTCAAACGATGGTGATGTAGGTCAGAATAAAGGACTATTCGACTATTGGGTCGTTAAATTAAATAGCATAGGAAACATTGAGTGGGAACAGAACTATGGCGGCTCAGGTGATGATGTTGCACGAGCGATTATACCAACCAATGACGGTTATGTCATAGGAGGTTATGCTGATTCTGGTAATGGTGATATGTCTGGGAATTATGGCGCACGAGATTTTTGGATTCTCAAGATAGATGAGCTAGGAACGATCGAATGGGAAAACAACTACGGAGGATCAGGAGATGACCTATTATTCTCCCTTATCCCCACAAAAGACGGTGGTTATTTTGCTACTGGTCAATCTGATTCAAACGACAACGATGTGACAGGCGCTAATGGCGCTGAAGATATCTGGGCCATCAAAATAAGCAGTACAGGCGCTCTTCAATGGCAAATTGCGCTTGGTGGTTCACTAGAAGATAAGGGCCAAGACTGCGTTCAAACAAACGATGGTGGCTTTTTGATACAAGGACAGACGCTTTCTTCAGATGGAAATGTTTCAATTAATAAGGGTGGGACAGATTATTGGCTCGTAAAGTTAAACGCCAATGGTAGCTTCGCTTGGGAAAAGACATTTGGTGGTTCAGGGTTTGAAAGTGGTTTATCAATATTAAGTAACGACGCCAATGAAATTTATATTTCCGGAGGAGCCGCTTCTTCAGATGGTGATGTGTCTACAAATATTGGATTGACGGATTATTGGGTCCTCAAACTTGATAATACTGGTGGGATAATTTGGGAAAAATCGTTTGGTGGAACTAGCTTTGAAACCTGTCATGATATAGGTTTTGCTCATGATGGAGACTTATTATTCCTTGGTTATTCTTTCTCCAATAATGTAGACATTTCTAGCAATAACGGTAATGAAGACTTTTGGTTTGTAAAATTAGATTACACTTCTTTTACCATTGGTTTGGATAGTACCGTCAATGTTTGTTTTGGCGAAACTGACGGAATAATCGACGTGAGTGTTTCTGGTGGAACACCTCCTTACACTTACAACTGGTCGAATGGAGCCACTACAGAAATCGCTACAGGATTGAGCGGAGGTGCTTACATCGTAACAGTTACAGATGCGGAGTCCTGTTCTGACACCTATTCAACTGCTATTAATGAAGCCCCAGAACTTACCTTCTCCGTAACAGGAGTTACAAACGCAGGATGTACTGGAAACTCAGGTCAGGCGACTGTCTCCTTAACAGGTTGGTCTGGAATTGAGAGCGAATTCTTCTGGTCAAATGGTTATAATTCTTCTGTGCCCTATATTCCAATAAGTACTGCTACAGGTTTATCTGCTGGTACCTATACCGTCACAATTACGGACATCGACTATAATTGTACTACTGTTGCTACTGTTGTCATTCCGGCAGGAAGCGATCCTGTTGTAACTATTGATACGCTTCAGGAAATTGACTGCAATGCTAACTTCACCGGGATCCTTGGTGCCATTGTTTCTGGCGCTTCTCCTCCTATTAGTTATAACTGGTCCAATGGAAGCACTACTCAAAATATATCAAATCTAGGGGCTGGAACTTATAGTTTGACTATAACTGACGGGAATGGATGCGTAGGCACCTCCTCTACTGCAATTTTATCCGAACCTCCAGTCGTAGGTGCATCAATTTCATTAATCAACCCGATATCTTGTAACGGAGGTTCTGACGGTTCTGCTCAAGCATCAGTATCAGGAGGAATTCCCCCTTATAGCTATTCATGGAGCAATGGAAGTCTCTTATCGAGTACCACTGGATTAAGCCAAGGGAGTTATCAATTAACGACAACAGATAGTAATGGTTGTAGTGTTATTAATAATATTACTATTAATGAACCTCCTCAGCTCTCTGTAGTGCTCTTAGGTTCTACCGATGCGAGTTGCGCTGCCTGTATTGGTACCGCTGATATACAAATCTCAGGAGGTACTGCCCCTTATTCCTTCTTATGGTCAAATGGTGCCTCGACACAAAACACAACTAACCTATGTGCGGGAACCAACGCTGTTACGGTAACAGACAATAATGGATGTAACACCATAACTTCTGTTATTATTGGTAGCTCTTCTAGCTTAATGGTCTCCAATTTTCAAGTTAACAGTGCTATTAGTTGTACAGGAATTTGTGATGGAGTCGCTACTGTTACACCAACTGGTGGACAACCGCCTTACTCTTATATCTGGACAGCTGGCCAAACAACAGCTTCAGCTTCAGGATTGTGTGCTGGAACAAATCAGGTGACCATAACGGATTCTAATGGTTGTACTGTTGTTAGTGGTACTTCACTTATAGATCCAAGTAACATTGGTGTAACAGTCAACGTTTTAGCTGATGTGATTTGCTTTGGTGATGCTACTGGAGCGCTTCAAGCTATTGGTACGGGTGGGACTTCTCCGTATACATTTGCATGGGATACTGGAGCAACGACTGCAGCAATTTCAAACCTACCTGTAGGTATTTACGTTGTCACCATTTTTGATTCAAATAATTGTAATACAAATTTTACTGCCCAAATACAAGGACCCGCAGGTCCCATATCCGTTGCTATTTCAAATAGTGCTGTCGGCTGTACTGGGGGATCAGATGGATCGGCAACCGCAACTGGTACTGGAGGCGCTTCTCCCTATAGTTATACCTGGAGCAATGGTGCAAACACTGCAACAGTAACTGGTCTTTCTACCACAACTTATACGGTAACAGTAACCGATGCCAATAACTGTACAACTACTTCATCTACCTCAATATCAGGGCCAGCTTCCGCTGTTTCCGCGACTATCATAAATAGTGCAGTCAACTGTATTGGTGGATCGGATGGATCAGCAACGGCAACAGGTACTGGAGGCACTTCTCCCTACAGTTATACTTGGAGCAATGGTGCAAACACCGCAACAGCAACTGGTCTTTCCACTACAACTTATACCGTAACAGTGACCGACAGTAACAACTGTACAGCTACTGCGACTACCTTAATTCCAGGACCTGCGTCCTCCGTTTCCGCGACTATCACAAATAGTGCTGTCGGCTGTGTTGGTGGATCGGATGGATCGGCGACTGCAACTGCTACTGGAGGTACTTCTCCCTACAATTATACTTGGAGCAATGGTGCAAACACTGCAACAGCAACTGGTCTTTCTACTACAACGTATACGGTAACAGTGACTGATGCCAATAACTGTACAACTACTGCGTCTACTCTAATACAAGGACCAGCTTCCACTGTCTCTGTTTCAATTACGAATACTACTGTAGGCTGTAATGGCGGGTCAGATGGATCTACAACAGCAACTGGAATTGGAGGAACACCTCCTTACAGCTATGAATGGACGAATGGCGCAACCACTGCTACTATAACTGGTCTTTCTGCCTTGACTTATACGATAACAGTAACTGACAATAACAGCTGCACCACAACTGGTTCCGTTTCGATTAGTGAACCAATGGTTTTAACTTCAAGTGTCATAGATTCTACTACCGCAAGTTGCGGTGCCTGTGTAGGAACAGCTGACCTTGAGGTTGTAGGAGGAACACCTCCTTATTTTTACCTTTGGTCAAATGGCGTCACCAGTCAAGACCCAACTGGGTTATGTCCTGGGATGAATACGGTTACAGTAACTGATGGCAACGGTTGTACCACTACAAGCGCTGTAAGTATTGGCAATATTCCTGGACTAATCCTTAATTCGATCACAGCAAACAGTCCAATTTCTTGTTCAAGCATATGTGATGGAGCAGCGACTGTTCTAGTTTCAGGAGGACAAACGCCCTATACTTACAATTGGAGTAACGGAGCAACAGTTTCCAGTAATACAGGTCTTTGTGCTGGTTCCTATCAAGTCACAGTAACAGATTTAAATGGATGTTCTGTTTCAGCCGCCATTACTTTTGTAGATCCGCCAGTGATTGGTGCATCGATTAATATCAATAATGACGTTTCTTGTTATGGTGGATCAGATGGTGCTGCAAGTGTTACAGCTTCTGGAGGGACAACACCGTATAGCTATAATTGGAGTGATGGAACAACAACTCCAAGCGCAACTAATTTATTAGCTGGAAGCCAATCCGTTACAGTCACTGACAACAATGGTTGCCAAGTCATAAGTGCGTTGACTATTTCTCAACCAGATTCCTTAGATATTATCCTTGTTTCGACTACAGATGCTAGTTGTTCGAGTTGTATAGGAACAGCAGATATATCCGTTTCTGGAGGAACGCCTCCTTATACCTATACTTGGTCAAATGGTACAGTATCAGAAGACGTTACTAATCTTTGTTCTGGTGTGAATACAGTATTGGTAATTGACGCTTTGGGTTGTTCTAAGGCATTAGGGTTTAACATTGGGAATTCAACTACTTTTGGTTCCGTAAGTATACTCACGACCAATCCAATCAATTGTACAAGTACTTGCGAAGGTTCGGTACAATTCACTGTGAGCGGTGGACAATTGCCTTATACTTATTTATGGTCGAATAGTCAAACCAATGCCACAGCAACTGGGTTGTGTGCTGGAACCTACAATGTGACTGCGACAGATGGCAATGGATGCTTGACGGGAGGAACAATTACCTTAACGGAACCAGATGTACTTGGTGTTGTTTTAACAGAAAATGGTTTTATTGCTTGTAATGGAGCCGCTAATGGCAGTATCACCGCAACAGTTACTGGAGGAACTTTAGGTTATACTTATATTTGGAACAATGGAGGCACTAGCTCAGCCATTACAGGATTAACTGCCAATACTTATACTGTAACCGTTTCAGATGCCAACTCTTGTGAAACGACCGCTTCTATTTCCCTATCCGAACCGAGCTTGTTGACTGCAGTTGCAAGCGAGGATGCACCAGCGAGTTGCAGTGGCAATACGGATGGGGCAGGTTCAGTTGTTGCCTCTGGAGGTATTTCGCCCTACGCTTACCAATGGACTAATGGTGCTACAACTAGTTCCACAACTAGTCTGCTTTCGGGAACAAATTCAGTGACAGTGACGGATGCTAATGGCTGTGTAACGATAGATGTTGTAGTCATTTCCAGTTCAAGTGGGCCATCGATCACTGGGATTACAGCGATACCCTCGACTTGTGGCAATAGTGATGGTCAAGTCACGATAATAGCAACCGGAGGTGGTGGATTTCCGTTAATTTATAGTATTAATGGAGGAACGACAATTCAAAGTTCCAATGTATTTTCAAATTTACCTGCACAATTTTACACTGTTCAAGTATCAGATAACTTTGGATGTGTTGAAACTGACACGATAACTGTTACTGACGCGCCTTGGAGCGAAGCAGCAAATTTCACCTTTGGGAATCCAAATTGCGGGCAACAGAATGGCTTTATAGACATCACTGTTCCTCCTGGAAATGCGCCCTTCCTTTACAGTATTGACAATGGTAGTACAACTCAAAGTACGCCATTATTCAATGGGCTTAGTGCCAACTCCTATCAGATCGTTATTTATGATGTGAATAATTGTACAATTGATACTACCGTTACATTGCAAACGATTGCTCCTCCAGTGATTGATTCCATTATAATTAGTCGACCAATTTGTGGAATGGATAATGGTGAAATTGACGTGTTTGCGTCCTTAGGTTCAACTCCTTATTTATTCAGTATTGACAATGGGGTTACGTATCAGCCTGCCAATTTGTTTAACAACTTATCTCCTGCCACTTATACGATTCTTTTAAAAGATGCCAATGATTGTGTTGTATCTTCCAGTGCAACACTTGTTGACATTCCTGGGCCTCAATTAACCTTTTTACAAGGGATCACGCCTACTTATTGTGGTCAATCTGTTGGTCAAATTATTATTTCGGCCAACGGTGGTACCCCGCCATTACAATACAGCATTGATGGAGGTGCGACAATTCAGCTAGCAGATTCATTTGGTAATCTTGCTGGTGGTATATACAACTTATACGTTACTGATGATAATGGTTGCGCTGCTACGAAACAAGTCACTTTACCTGATTTAGATGGTCCAGAATTGGCGGTTGCTGCTACGGTGCCTTCTGCTTGTGGCCAATCTAATGGTTCGGTTACACTAGCTGTTGTCAATAACGGTGTTGCGCCATTCGAATACAAGGAAATTAATGGTGTATTTACTAGTAACAATGTGTTTAATAATTTGCCACAAGGAACCTATGAATTTGTGGTTAAGGATTCAAAGAATTGTTTTGATACGCTTCAAGTAGTACTTACCGATTTACCCGGCCCTGTAATTGATCAAATTCTATCTGATGATCCTTCTTGTAATAATAACAATGGAAGCATTACAATAGCGGTTTCTGGCCCTTCTGCGCCCTTTCAGTATAGTATCGACAATGGAACCACCTACCTACCTTCTAATGTGTTTAATAATTTGTCAACTGGAGCTTATGATATTGTGGTTTTAGATACAAGAGGTTGTACAGCAAGTAGTCAAATTATATTGACCGATATTGGTATTCCTAGTATAGATTCGTTGACAGTGCTCGAGCCTGCTTGCAATAATAACAATGGTGAAGTGACGCTTTACGCCTCAGGTGGTAATCCTCCGCTATTGTATAGTTTGGATGGGGTTAATTTCCAGATTAGCAATGTGTTTACCAATCTTCCACCAGGTCCACAAACGTTTTATGTGTTTGATGCCACTGCTTGTCAAAAAGACACTGTGTTTACTTTAAACAACCTTACAGGGCCAACGCTAGACAGTATTGGGGTTGATCAGCCAGACTGTGGTATGAATAACGGCATCGTTTCCTTGTTTGGCTCTGGTGGTAATCCTCCTTACGGCTATAGTATTGACAATGGTGCTTCTTACACTACAAGCAATGTATTTACTAATTTAGCACCAAGCACGTACTTGGTTGTTATTAAGGATGATCGCGATTGTGAAGTGTCAGGAGCTGTCCAACTACAGAATCAAAGTGGTCCACAAATCGATAGTATTATCGCAACACCAAGTGATTGTAGCTCCAATACTGGAAGTTTAATTACAATTGTTAGTGGTGGCACACCTGCATATACTTATACCTGGAATACGACTCCAGTCCAAACCACTGCTACCGCTACAGGATTGGCGGCTGGTCAGTACTTGGTTACGATCTCAGACGCCAACAACTGTTTTGCGGTTGGTACTGGAACCGTTGCCGCACCCGTCCCTGGAACGGTTGATCTTGGTCCTGATGTGAGTTTTTGTGGTGCACAAGGCACATTGCTGGATGCTGGCCCCGGATTGAGTTATCAGTGGTCGACTGGCGCAACAAGTCAAACGATAACCGTCTCTACGGTTGACGTATACAGTGTAACGGTAACCGATTTCTCCAATTGTGTCTCTTCGGATTCGATATCGGTGACAGAAATCCCCTTCAACCCTATGGTAACCAGCGATACGACTATATTAATTGGTGAGTCGGTACAACTTCAGGCGAGTGGCGGAATGCAATATGAGTGGTGGCCTGGAACGGATATCAGCTGTTCGCTTTGTCCTGATCCAGTGGCAACGGCTGTAGACTCCGTCACGTATTACGTTGAGATTAGTGCTACTAGTGATTGTGTAGACACCTTATCTGTTCACATTGATGTGTTTGATCTTAACAACCCTACTATTGAACCTCCTACCGTTATTTCTCCAAACGGTGATGGTATCAACGATTTGTGGGTGATTCCAAACATCCAATTTTATCCTGGCAACCGTGTGATTATCGTCAATCGGTGGGGCGATGTTGTCTATGAATCCTTTCCTTACAATAATGATTGGGGTGGTACTTATAAGGGTAAAACTTTGCCTCA
>ENA-ORXR01000660-ORXR01000660.1-marine-metagenome-genome-assembly--contig:-NODE-660-length-43724-cov-4.319610_pt1 | contig 43724 bp, 35 predicted proteins | sample MGYA00237866_ERZ511479 | MGnify/ENA metagenome assembly ERZ511479
TATAAATATTTCACTCCCGAAAATCGGGACGGGCTACGCTGTGGTGATGTGCTCTTACTTCTGAATACCCCTATAATTTCAAACCCTTTCAGGGTTAGCTTCGCTTACTTCTGAATATACCAATATAAAACCCCCATCTAGTCAGCTGGAAAAGTCTTCAGGGGTTTGAACCACTATCTTCTGAATATGCCTCAGTGAGCCTGCAAATAATCTACCCCCATGTTTTCCAATGTTTCCGTTACACTAGTATAAGGAATATTTAAAGCAGCCAGCGATTTTTTATTGATATACACTATATCTGTGCTGGAGCTGTGGGCAGTTTCGCGGGTCACTTTAGGACTAGATCCAGTCAACCAACTTCTTAGTTTTTCCACACGCCAAGATAATGCTTTTAGTATGGGCGTAACTTTTATACTTGGTTTAGCCTTACCTATAGTTTCTGCGATTTTATCGAAGACAAATCTGTACTTTAAGTTCTCTCCATTAAGTATAAATCGTTCGTTGATAATATTACTCTCCATCAAACTGTACATATACATCACTACGTCCTGAACTGCTACAAATCCAGTAGAGCCAGAAGGGTAAAACTTCAGCCCTTGATCTACAATCTTAAAAAAACGACCTGTTCCTTTGTGCCATTGCCCAGTTCCGAAAATTACAGAAGGGTTTACAATTACAACGTCTAGTCCTTCGGTAGCTCCTCTCCAAACCTCCAATTCTGATTCGTGTTTACTGATAGCGTAGCGCGTGTTCCACTTACTGTCTTGCCATTCCGTATTCTCGTCTGCCTGAGCGACTTCTTCGTTTCTTCCGATAGCGGCTATAGAACTTACGTGGAGAAACTTTTCAACGCTGAGCAGTAAAGCGATATTTACCATGTTGGCCGTCCCTTGAATATTTATCTGATCCATCTGATCATATTCTCGCGGATCAAAGGATACTATTGCAGCACAATGATAGACTTGCACAGCATCCTGCATCACCTGCTCTAGCGTCATGACGTCTAGGACATCACCTTCTACCCAATGCACCTTTCTCGCCAAGGTCGATACTAGACTCATATCGCTAGTTTTTCTACGTAATGCGAAAATATTGGTGTGTCCCTTTTCCACCAAGTAATGCAATAGATGGGATCCTACTAGACCAGTACCTCCCGTAACAAATATCTTTTTATGCATAATTTACTTTTGTGGTTTATGCAAACTTCCGTTAATCGTATCCATGCTTGCACCTGTCGCTGTCGCGAAAGAATTAGGCTGTCCCTCCAGATATAAGTATCCGCATATGGCCATCAAGATAGATTCCTTGTGTTGTATTATTTCATCTTTAGGCAACACCACCAGAACATCAGCAAGTTTTATTCTTAACAAATCTAGCAGGAATGTGTTATACGCTCCCCCACCCGTAACGAGAATTTCATTTACATGATAGGTAGTTGCCAATGATGCTATTTCTTCAGCTATATTATCTGCTATATAGCGTGTGCAGGTGGCTAACTTATCCGCAATACTGATATTACTATTATCTATTTTGGCGATAAATTGGTTACGCACATAATTATTGTCTAGAGACTTTGGAGCTGATAGTTGATGATAGGCGTCATGGTGTAACGAAGATAGAAGCATCCTATCTACAATTCCAGAAGCGGCTATTTCACCTTTATCGTCGAAAGGTAAATCCAAAGAATTTGCTAAGTGATTTAAAAGTTGATTTGCTGGACAGATATCATAACCAATAATATTTTTATCCACATGTAGACTTATATTGCTTATACCTCCAATATTCAGAAACATCTTATAATCTCCAAAAAGGTGGTGCTCTACTACTGGCGCTAAGGGTGCGCCTTGCCCTCCTGCTAAGATATCTTGGTTGCGAAAATCTGTAATACAAAGCATATTACTAGCAGCAGCCATCTTTAGTCCATCTCCTATTTGCAAACTATAACCGCCTTCAGGATTATGGAGTACCGTATGTCCGTGCGATGCTATTGCAGAGATTTTTAGTTGATTAGCATCAATATATTCTTTAGACACTTTACCAAAGAAGTCTCCCATATCACAATGAAAATTATTGAGTACTTCACCAGATAAGGTGTGCACTATTTTTAGATATGATTTTATGCTTTCCGGGTAAATGATTGTAATAGGCTTAGCGACCAATTCCCATTGTAAGTTGGAGGTGCTATCACCCCAAAATCTTACCGCAGCCATATCCACTCCATCCAAGGAGCTACCAGACATTAAGCCCAATATGATGCGCTCATTCATTGCCAAACTTCATAGTAAATTGCACAACTGCTTCAACTTCTTTCTCAGAAAGGATCTTTCCAAATGGAGCCATTTTACCTTTACCTTCTGCGACAACAATTAGTCTTTGATCAAAAGGCATTTTACTTTTATTCAGCTTTGCTGCCCCTCCAAGGCCAAGATTTCCTTTTTTGCCGTGGCAAGATTTACAGTAGGTCATATATATTTCTTCCCCATCGGCGTGTGCTGCTGTAGTAGACATCATGCTCCATCCACAAAGTGTCAGCAGAACGAAAAAAATAAACATCAGCTCGATAAATCTCATAGACCAAATATAAAAAAAGCGCTCGACAAATGTTCTTGCCTTGCGCTTAATATTTAGAATTCTGGTTTTATAATTTCAGTAGATTATCAATCTTATTAATTATAAAGTGGAATCATGTGTAATTCTAAAGAGTCAAGTACCCCTTCCGTCACGTGCAAGGAATCTTCTATTTCACAAGACAGCTTTGGATCTTCCTCGGAGTTTTCTAGAAACTCGAGTAGTACATCAAGCCGTATCTCTAGACATTTCTTTATTATAAGTAGTCCAGGAAAACTAAAGTCTACGTATAACTGATCCTTCCCATCCTTCGAATAGCTATGGATAAATGGGCTGTTGAAGATGGTCTGCTGCTGTTGAAAAAATAGGCTATCTACATCTAACAATGATGCTATATTAGATTTTAAAATTTCGATATTTTTCACTTCGCTCTCTGGAAATAGATTTTTATTCTCTAAATGTGCATAGTACACGGTAGTTATTCCAGTGTAAATATGCTTTAGCACGAAGCTATTTATTTTTAATTGCATTGTAGTAGTTTTTTCAACCCTAACCTGGGCTCAATAGTATGCTATACATTAATTTTCTCACTACTACCTAATCAAATTCCTTACCACTAATATGTAAGAAGTAATCTATATGACACGTAGATTACTAGTCAGACTGTTATGCATATGATTATATTTTCATATGATGTTTGGGGTCATCACGATCTTGACTCCGACGTTGTCTACGTCTAGACGTGACCGCGTCGTCCGCTGTATCCTGTCTTATTTGCGAAGGGCAAAAAGATCAGGATGCCGCTACCACCGCTTGCCCCTAGCGCCCCGCGGTAAAACGGGATTGCAGGGCTTAGCCTTGACGGCACGCCGATTGGCTGGGATTCGAATCAAAATTGCTCTATAATCAAGATAAGAAGATTAACGCAGTAAGGGACGTGAACTGAATCGGATTAAATAATGACACTTTTTTTTATTGCTATTGATCTTTTTTTAGGCTGTTAGGAATTCGAAAGGTACGCGGATCAAGGTGGATTGGATATTGATTCTCTTTGAAGAACTGGTATAGCAGCGCGGATCTTGGACAAGCGATGTGGAATGGTGGGCGACGAAGGAGCTCAGTCCGCAGCTATGTGCTATGGCTGGTGCAAGGACCGAGTCGAATGACGAGTCATGTAACGTAGCGACCCCGTCCACGAAAGGTGGCTGGGCGGGACACGGGGATGGCCCCAAATAAATATCTAAATGACAAATATAACGCTATACTAAAGCTGCGCTCTTGCCTACCCTCGGCACCTCGGCATCTGGATGACTTAGGTGCTTGAGTATAACATAATGCTTCTTGAGCGCTTGCATGAAAGTTTCGTTTTCCTGATAAAGCACGCCGTGATCTTCACATGTTTCTCGTAAAATTTCAGTCAAAGCTGGATAATGGACGTGACATACTTTTGGGAAAATATGGTGAATTACGTGGATATTAATCCCGCCCATCAGCCATGTACCAAGCTTACTCTTGCGAGAAAAATCAGCGGTGGTTTCTAAAACATGTAATGCATAATTATTTTCAATATTTCCTTTCTCATCGGGCAGTGGATAAGTAGTACCATCATAAACATGTGTCACCTGGAACATTAATGCAAAGGTCAAACCCGGGAGTAAGTGCATAAAAATCCATGCTAAGAAAACAATCCACCATGAAGTCGAGAGGTAGATCATCGGTAATATTAGTGTCAGACCGTAGTAAACCCCCTTGGTAATAAATAAGGACACATACTCCTTCATAGGATGCTGAATATTCTTCTGGTTACCTATGTTGCTTTCACCAAAGAACCACTTGAAATCTTTTACCGTGACCCAGTGGAGGTGTGCAAGTGTATATAAACCAAATGTATAGAAGTGTTGCCACTTATGCTTAGGAAGCCATGGCTCATCCGGAGAAAAACGAAATTGACCATGTGTCTCCATCGTTACATCTATACCGTGAATATTCACGTACCCATGGTGCGCACCGTGCATCCTGCGAAATAGATATTGATTACCGCCAATGAAGTCCATGGAATAACTCATGATATCATTTACCCACTTATGGCGAGAATAGGCGTCATGCGTCGCGTCATGCATAATATTAAAGGCGATGAAAATATTGACAAAACCCAGCAATAAATACACCCCAAATAACTGCAATGTGCTGTGAGAAAACATGTCAGACATGATCAAACCGTAAGAAAATAGCCACATAATGACTGCAAAAACAGTTTTGAAATACATCTCTGCATTGGCGTGTTTTGAGATGTTGTTTGATTCGAAATAGTCTTCTGCTCTACGACGTAAGTCCTTGATAAAGTTATCCTTAGCTGGCGTACTTTTGAATCTAACACGCTTAGAAGAAGTCATACTTTTTAACATAATCCAAATTATTTTCAGCTACAAAATTATAGATTTGATTTCACTTATCGAAATCTATACTCTTAATATTAAAATCACACCACATACTGGAACAGAAATCAGGCCTAATGGTTCTATTCCGCTGAGCGTAGTCAACCTAATATATTACTCAAATTTAAGTGTATTAAAGCAGAATATTATGATCATTCAGACAAGTAAGGGAGAAAATAACTACATTTGCAGAAACTATGGAAACTTTAAAACCTTTTAGCGTTTCCTGTGTATAATTTATCCGATGACAAAAGAACAACTAAATCAAAAACAAGTAATACTTGAGGCTTCAGGGCAACTATACATGAAGCACGGTATCAAGAGTGTAAGTATGGATGACTTAGCTAGGCACCTAGGGATTTCAAAGAAAACCATTTATCTGTATTATGAGAACAAGGAGGCTTTAGTAGAGGATATTGTCTTTTCGCATGTAGAAAAAGAGCGAATTGAAGTTACGAATATTCTGGAGACATCTATAAATGCGATAGATCAGATGCAGAAGATAGCCAATATGGCATTGCGAACCCTAGAGGAGATATCTAGTGGGACGATGTTTGATCTGCAGAAGTATTACAGAAAACAGTGGTTCTCTATCTCCAGTTTGCACAAGGAATTGATATTTGGAGTCATTAAGCAAAATATTGAGCGAGGCATTGATGAAGGTATCTACAGAGATAATATTAATGCGGCTATCATAGCGAGACTATATAGTGAAATGGCTTTTAATATTATAAATGATGATGTCTTTCCTATTAAAGATTTTGATAAACAAGTTTTATATCGACAGACTTTCCACTACCATATTAATGGGATACTCTCTCCCAAAGGAGATAGAATATTTCAAGAATTAAATTCTACGAGTAAATGAAAAAAGAATATTTATATCTAATCATAGCTTTCACGCTATTGACTGTAAAAGTTCTTACAGCGCAGTCTACTTTTAGTCTAGAGCAAGCCATAGATTATGCACTAGAAAATAATATTGAGATAAAAAATGCTCAATTGGCCTTGGATGATGCTGATGCTCAAATTTCGGAGCGCCTATCCATAGGACTTCCAAAAGTAAATGGTAGTGTTGAATTTAACCATTATCCACAAGTGCCTAAGCAGGCACTCCCAGATGAATTCGCACAAGCTTTCATGCTACCTCCAGGCGAAGGTCAAGAAGTTTCTTTTCTCTTAAAAAATAATTTTACTGCAGGCGTTAATGCATCTTCACTGATATTCGACGGTACTTACCTGACGGGTGTAAAAGCAGCTCGCTTACTTAAAGAATACACAGAAATGCAATTAAAAACGCAAGAGCAGAAAACGCACAATAGCGTAGTAGATGCTTATCTTCCTTCTTTACTTATAAAAGAATCCATTAAGACACTAGAGAAGAATATTACAAATCTTGAAGTTACGCTTTTTGAAACTCAAGAGATATACAAAGCTGGTTTTGCAGAGCAGTTGGATGTAGATCGCCTAGAACTTTCACTTGCAAATCTTACTACCGATCTAGAAAATCTATATGAGCAAAATACAATAGCAATCAACGCACTAAAGTTTACGCTGAATTATCCAATGGACAAGGAGTTGACATTAGAAGACAATATCGAATCTCTTCTGGTAGAAGCAAACAATGATCAGCTAACTGAACAAATTCAATATTTGAATAGAGCAGAGTTTAGAGTTGCAGAAATAGGACTCAAGCTAGGCGAGTTAAATATAGAACAATATGAAAGGGGATATTGGCCATCTTTAGCTGCCTTTGCTAGCTATCAATATCAGTATCAAGGTGATAATTTTACCGATGGTTTTTGGGCGCCAACTTTCGTGATAGGAGCGAATATCAATGTACCGATCTTTGATGGGTTTGAGAAAAGAGCAAAGAAGGAGCGTGCTCAAATAGAATTGACTCAAAATATCAATAGTAAAATGTTACTTGCAAATCTTATAAAGTTGGAGGTAGAAAACGCTCGCAAAGCATACCTACAAGCTCGTAAGAGACTGACTAGTCAAGAGAAGAATTTAGCGCTTGCTGAGAGGATATACGAAACCACTAAAATTAAATATAAGGAAGGTGTTGGATCTAGTCTAGAAGTTTCGCAATCAGAGCAAGCGCTTTATCAGACGCAACAAAATAAAATACAAGCAATGTTTGATCTATTAAATGCTAAGGTAGCGCTAGAGCAAGCTCTAGGCTACTAAAAAATATCAGAATACCACATTTTCCAATTTGAAAAATACTGTAATGAAATATATAATTCTTAGTTTATCCCTACTCCTAATATTGGCGAGTTGTGAAAAAGGCCCCGTTGCACCTACTAATCTTGAAGAACGAAAGGCATTACTAGCGCAACAGAAAGATAAGATTCGTGAATTACAGCGTAGTATCGACACGCTACAAGTAGCCATAGAAAAAGAAGAACCGCCAAAAGAAATTGCAAGAAAAACGGTTACTACTGCAAGGTTAGCAAGTGAAGAATTTAAACACTTCTCTGAAATACAAGCTACAGTGCAAAGCGATGATGTAGTAATGGCAAGTAGCGAAACGGGTGGTCGAATTATTTATCTTAATGCAAGTGAAGGACAGGGTGTAAAGAGAGGGCAACTGATAGCAAAGGTAGATTTAGAATCGATCAATAAGCAGATTGCCGAAATCAAAACTAGTCTTAGTCTAGCTACAGATACTTATGATCGACAAAAGAGATTATGGGAACAAAATATCGGGTCAGAAATGCAATACTTACAAACCAAAAATAATGTAGAGCGACTTGAGCAAAGCTTAGAAACACTCAATTTTAACCTGACAAAGGCAAATGTCTATGCTCCACTTTCGGGCGTAATTGATATGGTCATGCTTAAGGAGGGAGAGATGGCTGCTCCAGGTCAACCGATAGTACAAATACTCAATACCTATAAGGTAAAAGTGGTAGCCAATCTGCCTGAGAACTACTTGGGTAAAGTAAAACAGGGCGAAATGGTTGAAGTTTTCTTCCCCGCTCTTGATCTTACCGACAAGGCTAAGGTTACTTTAATGGGTAGATCAATAGATCCCGCTAATCGTACATTTAAAGTCGAGATAGATATGATTAATAGTAAACAACAGTTAAAGCCAAATCTCTTGGCCGTAGTTAAAATTAATGATTTTATCGCTAAAGATGCATTGGTTGTGGATCAAGAATTAGTACAACAAGAAATAAGTGGTAAGGAATATATAATGGTTGCTGATCCATCGGAGAATGGTATAAAAGTAGCCGCTAAGAAATACGTAGAAACAGGTAAATCTTACGATGGTAGAGTTCAGATTATGGAGGGGCTTACGACAGAAGATGAAATTATTCTGGTAGGTTCTAGAAATGTAAAAGTCGGAGACCCTCTAGAAATAGAACCTAGTGAAATAGTTAAGTAATAAGCCAAAAGAATATTAAATGGAACAAAGTACATCTGAAAATAGAGAAAAAAGGTCTTTTTTGCTTACCAATTTCGCGTTGGATAATTCGACAAGTATTTTTCTACTGACATTGATGATATTGGGCTTCGGTCTTACATCATATAATAATATGCCAAAGGAGCTTTATCCAGAAGCATCCCTTCCTACTATATTTATCAACACTCCCTACCCTGGTAACTCTGCAAAAGATATTGAAAATCTCGTTTCTAGACCGATTGAAAAAGAACTACAAGGCATAAATGGGATCAAATACGTAAAGTCCAATTCGCTGCAAGATTTCTCTTCCATTACTGCTGAGTTTGAGTCTGGGTTTGATATTGAAGAAGTAAAATCCAAAGTAAAGGACGCGGTAGATATTGCAAAAAGCGAACTGCCGAATGATCTACCCGCCGATCCGATTGTAATGGATGTAAACTTTTCAGAGATTCCTATAATGACTGTAAATGTGAGTGGAGATTTTCCTATGGCGCAATTAAAAAAATATGCTGAATTCTTAGAAGACCAATTAGAAGAAATAAATGAAGTAAATAAGATAGATCTAAAAGGCGCGCTTACCAATGAGATCAAGGTAGATGTCGATCTATTAAAAATGCACTCATTAAGAGTATCCTATACCGATATTGAAAATGCAATCCGCTCTGAAAATATGAATATGTCAGGTGGTGAAATTGTTAAAAATGATTTTAGAAGGGCAGTCCGAGTTGTAGGTGAATTTGAGAGTCCACAGGAAATAGAGGACATGATTATCTCTAGTGAAAATCAAAGACCTATCTATCTTAGAGATGTTGCTTCCGTATCGTTCGGTCCTAAAGACAGAACTACTATTGCGAGGTCTGGCAGAAATCCTGTTATTTCCCTAGACATAATAAAGAGAAAAGGAACAAACCTGATAAGCTGTGCAGATAATGTTAAAAAAATTATTGCCGACAATCGGGTGAACTTTCCCGACGATTTAAAAATTAGTATTTTTAATGATACATCTCTTAATACCAAGGACCAAGTTGATAACTTGGAGAATAGCATCATCTCTGGGGTTATCTTAGTCGTACTTGTTTTATTATTTTTTCTTGGCTTGAGAAATGCATCGTTTGTAGGTTTAGCTATTCCACTTTCTATGCTGATGGGAATAATGATATTAGGCATACTTGGCGTATCCCTTAATATAGTAGTTCTCTTCGCGCTAATATTAGCATTGGGGATGCTGGTGGATAATGCTATAGTGGTAGTAGAAAATATCTATCGATATCGGCAAGAAGGCTATACAGATTACAATTCTTCAAAGTATGGAACAGGAGAAGTTGCTTGGCCTATAATTGCTTCTACGGCAACTACTTTAGCTGCATTTATCCCCCTTGCTTTCTGGCCTGGTATTATGGGGGAATTTATGAAATACATGCCGATCACTTTGATTATTGTGCTTTCCTCTTCCCTCTTCGTTGCATTGGTAATAAACCCAGTATTTACTTACTACTACATGAAGCTAGACGAAAAGGCAGAAAGTAAAAGTAGTCGTTGGAAGAAAGTTAGAAATATATTGATTTTTGCTTTGCTACTTTTACTATTATCCATAGCTTCTCATTTAGCTGGAAGTAACGCATGGCGAAATTTGTTTGGAATTGTTTTCCTCATTACTCTATTTAACTTCTTTCTACTACGGCCAGCGACCTTGCTGTTTCAGAATACCTTAATGCCTATGCTCGAGAGAGGATATAATAAATTTGTAAGAGGAGTACTGCATTCTTTTATTCCTTATTTAATTTTTATTGGGTCTTTTGGTATGCTTATAGGCTCTGCAGCTTTATTGCAAATATTCCCCCCGCCCATAAAATTTTTTCCGTCGGCCGATCCACTTTATGTAAATGCATTTGTTGATTTGCCACTAGGGAAAGATATAGAGGCTACTGATAAAGCCGTAAAAGAAATAGAAGACAAACTCGAAAGTGTTCTTGTCCCTTACGAAAGTATCATCGATGAAGTATTGGTCCAGATCGGAGAGAACACGTCAGACCCAAACGCTCCGCCAGAGCCTGGAGTGACTCCTCATAAGGCGAGAGTTACGGTCTCCTTCGTCGCCTATCAAAAGCGAAAAGGCATATCTTCATTAAAAGCGCTGAATGATGTAAGAGATGCACTTAAAGGATATCCTGGTTTACAAATAATAGTTGATAAAAATGCCGATGGACCTCCCGTAGGTAAACCGATCAATCTAGAAGTTAAAGGTGAGGATATTGATGAACTCGCTATGCAAAGTGAAGCAATAATAAGTTACTTTAATAGTCTTGGTCTTGATGGCATAGAAGAACTAAAAGCAGACATAGATCTAGGAAAACCAGAACTGATCATAAATGTAGATCGTGAAGCTGCTAGACGCTATGAGATATCTACTTTCGCCATTGCCGATGCTATACGTACTTCCGTATATGGAAAAGAGGTTTCCAAATTTAAGCAAGGTGAAGATGAATATGAAATATATGTACGACTAGATCCAAAATATAGAAATAATGTCAATGATTTAATGAACCAATCCGTCACATTCCGTAGCCAATCAAATGGACAGATTATGCAAGTTCCTATATCTGCTGTAGCCAAGACGGAATTTACCAGTACATATAATAGTATAAAGAGAAAAAATATGGACAGAATGGTCACCATCTCGTCTAATTTGCTAGACGGATATAACGCTAATGAAATTGTGGCAGACTTAGAAGATGCGATGAAAGAGTATGATCTTCCTAAAGGACTAACTTATGAATTTACGGGTGAACAAAAACAGCAACAAGAAGATTTAGCCTTCTTGATGTTTGCTATGTTGATAGCGGTGTTTATAATATTTATATTACTGGTAACCCTTTTTAACTCTATCACGCAGCCAATCATAATTGTGCTGTCCATAGTCTTTTCTACCATTGGTGTTTTCCTAGGATATGTACTGACGGGCAAAACTATAAGTATCGTATTTACGGGTGTGGGTATCATATCACTTGCAGGTATTGTAGTGAACAATGCTATAGTTTTGATAGATTATATAAACGTCCTTGTCAATAAAGCTATCGAGGAAAACAACCTAAAATCTAGATTAGATTTAAATACTCAGGTCATTAAAAATGCAATTATAGATGGAGGAGCTACGAGGTTAAGACCTGTTTTACTTACGGCTATAACCACGGTATTAGGTCTCATACCATTGGCTATGGGAATCAACATAAATTTCTTTACTATTATTACGGACCTCGATCCTAACTATAGTATAGGTGGGGACAATACAGCCATGTGGGGACCTATGGCATGGACTGTGATTTATGGACTCATCTTCGCGACTTTTTTGACACTTATAGTAGTACCTGTGATGTACTGGCTCGAATATAAATTGTCTAAAGTACCTGGTTTTATCAAAGGCAAATTTATAAGTCAAGATGAAATAGTGCTAGATACTCCTACGGAGTGATGGTATAATCGTCATTCTATTAGTATGTACATATTAGATACATAGAGAAGTACTTTTTTAGAAAAATAACTTCTTTTATTCTCACAAACGCAATGTCAATTACTTATTGGCATTGCGTTTGCATTTAGTTAATCATCAAACGAAGCGTACCATAAAGAAATTAATTATGAAGCCTTTGGTTCCTTACTATAGATAGTAAAATCAGAGCGCTCAGGGTGAGTGTTTGTTCATAGTTTTTGTTTTTTGTTTTGTCCCCCGAAACTATTTGGGGGATTTTTTTTGTCCCTACCTCATCCAAAGATTATTACCCTCTCTGACATCAATAGCATTTAAAGAATTGTTATTGCATACTGTCAAAAATTTAAATTCGATAAAACTTAGTGTTTGTTCATAGTGTTTGTTTTTTGTTTAGGTCCCTGTCGATTTTTTTGGCAGGGCTTTTTTTTTCCATATACCACATTCGCAAATCCAATCCTTGTCGATCAAAAGATCTAATTTTTACTTTAAGCAGAAAAAAGTCTAGCACCTTAATGATACCTTAGCGAAGAACGCACATCCGTGCTTCTAGAAATTCATTAAATTAAACCTTAAAGTATTGTATGTCAGATTTAATTAACCTAAGAGAAAACTACGATCTAGGTAAACTACTCGAAGAAAATCTACACGATGATCCCATCAGCCAGTTCAATTTATGGATGGGAGATGCTATTCAATCTAAGGAGAAAGAACCCAATGCCATGGTCTTATCTACGATCAATTCTGCAGGTGCGCCAAGCTCAAGAGTAGTATTAGTAAAAGAGGTAGATCCTGACGGTATACTATTTTATACAAACTATGACTCTGATAAGGCGTGTCAAATAGATATGAACCCTGTCGTTTCGCTTAACTTCAATTGGCTCTGCCTACAAAGACAAATACGTATAGAAGGATGGGTAGAAAAAGTTAGTGAAGAGCGAGCAACCAAGTACTTTCAGGGTCGACCCAAATCTAGTCAAATAGGCGCATGGGTATCCGAACAGAGTAAAGTCATCCCAAATCGCCAAATCCTCGAAGAGAAAAAAAAGGAATTAGAGGATAAGTATGAGGATGCTAAGGTTTTGCCCAAACCTACCAATTGGGGTGGCTATAAGATTATACCTCACATGTTAGAGTTTTGGCAGGGCCGCAGAAGTCGTCTCCATGATAGGCTACGCTATCGAAAAATAGAAGCTGGAGGATGGATAGTAGAAAGAGTGTCGCCATAACGCAGAAGTACTTTGTTATGAAAATAATTCACAAATTCTTACTTTTTAGGCACTTGGAAACTTAGAATAATTAGCACATTTCATAAAGAGTAGCTTATACAAATATAGTGTACTGCTGTAATATGAATATTTACCAAGTCACAATTACAGAAATAAGACTACGATCAAAGCTTAGTTTTTATTCACTTTGAGTAAAAATACATTATCATGAGTACACCAAATGTTAGATCCACTAAAGAAATTATTGTTAAAGATACATATGTTACGGGAAGAGACGACCAAGAACTGAAGCGAGCAGAAAACTGTATTTTATTCATAGATAATTGTAGTCAAGGCATAGAAAAAATTCTACACTACATTGCTGACTTAGACCATTTGGGGATAGGAAATACCGTTAGAGAACTCAAGCCAAGTATAATGTCTATGGGTTATGTGCCATTATACAGTTCAGCTACTGCATTGGAAAATGAATTTATTAACCAAATCATTGCTTATCCGAGACCGAGTTTGGAAGATTTTATCGATCAGATCACAGTAGCTATTAGCAATGCGAATCAACAGTTACAAGGCTTACGAGTCAGTTTAATTTAGGAAAACTCAACTTTAAATAGAAAAGCTTGCTGTATTTACTCAGCAAGCTTTTCGTCTTTTATATCTATCTTTATTCCTATTAGCAGTACGTTTCAAATGCTTGAGTGAGACTATCAGCAATCATTTCTGCACTTCTTCCTTCTATTTGATGTCTTTCGATCATGTGAACGATCTTCCCATCCTTGAATAGAGCTATAGATGGTGATGAAGGAGGATATGGAAGCATCATTTCTCTTGCTTTGTTGACAGCTTGGACATCAAACCCTGCGAATACAGTAGCCAATACATCTGGCTTCTTATCTCCTTGGGTGGCTAACTTTGCTGCTGGACGTGCATTTGCTGCCGCACAACCGCATACTGAATTCACAACTAGGAGTACAGTTCCTTGGTTCCCAAGGGTTTCCTCTACATCCGAAGGACTCGTTAAACCTTTAAAACCATAATCTGTTAAATCCTTTGCGTATGGTGCAACCATTTCTGCTGGGTACATAAATCTATTATTTTTAGTTAAGATTGTAAAATTACAAAACGAACGACTAATTTTGACCTGATTATTGTATTAGAATCACAATTAATCTGTTTTCAATCGTTTTCAGTTAATTCTGAATAATTAATAAACATGAAGTTAATTCGATCGACTATATATATATTGTTCTTAACAATTTTGGCCTTGAACTGGTTGCAATGTACATCAGATAAAGCGCCTCTCGTAGATATCACAAGTATTTGCCAGGAAAAAGAAGTAGGCTATGCGCTAAATATTAAACCCATCATAGATAATAATTGTGCTTTAGGAGGCTGTCATGTCAATGGAGGCGATGGTACAGGTTTGTACAACAATTATGCTGATGTGGTACGAGACATAGAAAATGGATCTTTCGAACGTACGGTTATAGACCTTAAGGATGATCCGAATATAGGTATGCCACCTGACTGGTCAAATAATGGTGCTCCAAAAGATTTATCAGATTCAGAGCTGGAACTGGTAAAATGCTGGCTTGAAAAAGGCTACCCAGAATAAGATATTATTAATGCAATACAAGCTATGTTTTTAAGAAAAGTTTATTTACTCCTCTTTCCGCTCCTGTTCTTTTTTGACATTCAAGCACAAAATTACGTGACTGAATCTTTCAAGGATACGCGAGTCATCAACACCCATTCCGTAGAGACATTGCCCGCTCGTAAATTAGATGTGCGTATTTCGCATCGTTTTGGGGATCTGGCTGGTGATCGCGGAGGATGGCAAAATTTTTATGGCTTGGAGACCGCCTCCGATGTACTTATAGGTGCCGATTATGGAGTGACTGATAGATTTACCATTGGCCTTAATCGAACCAAAGGTGTAGGTGTGATGTCAAGATTGGTAAATACAAGTGCAAAGCTACGACTAACTCGTCAGACCAGAGGAGAAAATCCATTTAGTATAACTGTAGTGGGAGAAATGAGTATTTCCACATTACCCCGAAGTACAGACCCAAATTCCATATTATTTTTCGAGGCCTTTTCCCATAGGTTTATATATTCAGGGCAGTTACTGGTAGCTACCGTTATTGGCGAAAAATTTACTTTACAAGTTAGCCCAGGATTTGTTCATCGCAATATAGTAGGCGCCCTGGATGTCAACGGATTTGCAAATCTTGGCATACAGGCGAAATATCAATTCAATAAAGGTTTCGCTTTAATATTTGATACCACCATTTTATTTACGGATACGAGGACAAACGATACGGGATATTATATGCCGCTCGGTGTAGGCTTTGAGTTTGATACAGGAGGACACGTCTTTCAGATTAACCTTACCAATGCGAATGGTCTAGCGACTCCAGATTATATCCCTAACACTACTACCAGTTGGGGGGATGGAGAATTCCGCATGGGCTTTACAATATCCAGATTATTTAATCTATAATTTTTTATTGGCTTGAAATTAATCATCGGCACTATATTTAGTTTTTTTATTTTTACTATTTCTTGGCTAACTCCTGGAGAGACAGTTAGTAAAGTTAAACCCTCCGATAAGGTAAGCGAGGTGCTTTTCAAGTTAGGGGACAAGCAGCCAAATCACTTTCTGCGCTTCCCTAGTAATAAAGATATAGAACTGGGGCGCCGACTATTTCATGATGGATTCGCACTAGGTCGCAATGGCAAGAAAGCTAAACGCGTGAGCAAACATTTTGTCTGTACCTCGTGTCACAATGCTGAGAAAGAGCAAAAAGATCTGAGTCAAAACGATGCACAAAAGAGATTGGATTATGCCGTAAAGCATGATATCCCATTTTTACAAGGAAGTTCTATGTATGGTGCCATCAATAGAGTATCTTTTTACAATGGAGACTACTTCAAGAAATATGGTGAACTAGTATATCCTGCGCGGGACAACCTCAGAGAAGCTATCCAATTATGCGCTATTGAATGTGCACAAGGACGCCGACTCAAGAAGTGGGAGATAAATGCGATCTTAGCATACCTCTGGTCTATAGGATTAAAAATCGAGGACTTAAATCTGGACAAAAAAGAACTCACCGATTTGGGTATAGCACTGTTAGATAGTAATAAGTCCGCGGATGCAATTGCGCTGATAAAGTCGCGATACATGGATCATTACCCTGCCACCTTTACCAAACCTCCAGAAGATCGCAAAGCTGGATACCCCGAAGTAGGTAAGCCCGATAATGGTCAACGCATATACGAACAGAGTTGTCTGCACTGTCATGAAGAGGGCCAATATTCTTTTTTTAAGCTCGACCATTCTGAGAATAGTTTCGAGTTTCTATATAAACATATCGACACATATCATCGCTATTCCGTATATCAAGTTGCTCGCTACGGTACCCAACCTGTGCCTGGTAAGAAATCCTATATGCCACAGTACACACAAGAAAAAATGAGTGATCAACAAATGGAAGATCTGCGTGCTTACCTCAAGCAAAAGTCAGCGTATTTTAAAAAATAGTTTTTGGGAGTGCCCCGTGACACCCCGCGAAAAGGCGTGGGTCAGGGTCAGGCTGTTCATGACTCCGCTACCGCTTCGGTCCAAGAGGACTACAGCGAAGGGTCGCGAAGAAGCGCCCCTCAGCTGTCTCATTACCATCCTTCACTCAGGGATTTTTACAAGAAGGATAACCTTTACAACTATATGTAGTAAATCGAATTTTAAAGGTTTGGATTGCTTCGTTTTTTTAGTCTTTGCGCTGAAAACGGGGGTGATTCTTGTAGGCAATTTGTCATGATTTTTTCTGAAAAATCTCTTGTAGAGCATACAATATTAGAATTATCTTAGCTGCAGCAGGTTTGCTACAGTTTCCTTCTTATCAAGATCCACTGGATCTTGATTGCTTTGCATCAGTCGGTCACACCCACGGCTAGTGATATTCAAGCTACTCTGTGGTTATCTTCTCTTAATTATGAATATGCCTAACTATAACATCACTTCTTACGGAATACCAAAAAAAAACCGCTCAAGTAAAATTACTTGGGCGGTTTTTTTTTAATCGGGTTTAGCAAATTATGCCTCCTCCAAAAACGGATATCTATAATTCGTTGGAGGATTAAAGTTTTCTTTAATCGTGCGAGGTGATACCCATCTAAACAAATTTAAGATAGATCCTGCTTTATCATTTGTTCCCGATGCTCTCGCGCCACCGAAAGGCTGCTGACCAACTACCGCACCTGTAGGTTTATCATTAATATAGAAATTACCTGCAGCATGCTTCAGCTTTCTTTCTGCTAATTCTATGGCATATCTATCTTTTGAAAAGATAGCACCTGTCAAGGCATATGGAGAAGTAGAGTCCACTTTGTCTAAAATTTTCTCAAAGTTCTTACCGTCATATATATAGATAGTAAGCACGGGTCCAAATATTTCCTTCTCCATACTATCGTAATGTGGATCAGTTGTAACGATAACTGTAGGCTCTATGAAGTAACCTTTCGATTTATCATATTTACCACCAGCTATGATCTTAGCTTTTTTAGACTTCTTTGCCTGCGCTATGAAGTGACTGATTTTATCAAAAGCACGCTCATCAATAACTGCATTGATAAAATTTGTAAAGTCTTCTGGGGACCCCATCTTCATAGATTCTAAATCATTCTTTAAATGCTTTTCAACAGCTTTCCAAAGATTCTTAGGAATATAAGCACGACTTGCGGCAGAACATTTTTGACCTTGAAATTCGAAGGCTCCCCTGGACAATGCGACAGCTACTTGCTTGGCATCTGCTGATGAATGTGCTACCACAAAATCCTTACCACCTGTCTCTCCTACTACTCTTGGGTAAGATTTGTACTTTGAAAGATTACTTCCTATTGTTTGCCAAAGTGAATTAAATATCTTAGTTGATCCAGTAAAGTGTAAGCCAGCAAAGTCAGGATGTGAAAATATGATATCCCCTGCTACTGGTCCATCTACGTGAATCAAATTGATAACACCTGGAGGGAGACCAGCTTCCTCTAGCAAATCCATTATTACGATGGCAGAATAAATTTGTGTTTCCGCAGCTTTCCATATTACTGTATTCCCCATCATAGCAGGTGCAGCAGGTAAGTTCGCTGCTATTGAGGTAAAGTTAAATGGTGTGATGGCAAATAGAAATCCTTCTAATGCTCTAAACTCCATTCTATTCCATATACCAGGCACACTCTCTGGCTGTTGGCTGTAAATTTCTGTCATGAACTGAACATTAAATCTGAAGAAATCGCATAGCTCAGCAACTGCATCTACTTCCGCTTGGAAAATGTTCTTTGATTGACCGAGCATAGTAGCTGCGTTCATTCGAGCTCTATATGGTCCAGCGAGAAGGTCCGCTGCTTTTAAGAATATATTTGCACGATGTTGCCATGGCATTTCTTCCCACGCAGTTTTAGCTTTGAGGGAAGCATTAATAGCGTCCTTGACATGCTTGCCATCTCCTTTATTAAAGTGACCTAAAAGATGCTCTCTTTCATGCGGAGGTCTGATCTCAATCTTCTTTTTAGTTTTTACTCTCTTGCCTCCAATGATCATAGGTATATCCACCTTCTTCTTCTTCATTGCTAAAAGGGTAGATTTAACTACCTCCTTCTCAGGACTACCTGGTGCGTAATCGAGCACAGGCTCATTATACGCAATTGGTAATTCAAAATATGCATTTGCCATAATATATTGATTTTAATAAGCTGCAAAAGTAACCTTATTATTCTAGCTGTCAAAAGGCAATTTGATAATTTTTCAACACACCATTTTTAGTAAAAAACTATCCTATATATTCATTGAAGCCGAGCGGGCTAAGGGTAGTAGAGATAGGCTAGTTTTGCGTGTTGAGCAATGTAACGTAGACGAGCAAAACTAGACTAGTCCGCAGGACCGGTAGCAAAGCGAAGTATCGGATGGCCTGACCACTACGAAGTAAAGTGGTAGCCCCCAAATGAAAAATAAAACTAGTATACTGCAGATAGAATTATTTGTACGCTAAATCTTTATGGAGGATGGTATAAAAGGACTCACATCACCCTTGCCTCTAATAATCTCACGGACAATCGTACTACTTATATGCGAATATGCAGGATGTGATATCAGGAATATGGTCTCGATGCCGTCACCCACAATATTATTCAACTGAGAAATCGTCTTCTCATAGTCAAAGTCACTCGCATTTCGAAGTCCTCTAATCAGATATCTAGCATCAACTTCTTTACAGAAGTTTGCAGTCAGGCCTTCGAACTGCCCTACCTCTACGCTTGGATAATCTATAAAAACTTCCTCGAGCCACTCTAATCTTTGCTCTAAGCTGAAGAGATATTTCTTTTGAGAATTGACCCCAACAGCGACAATAATTTTATCAAAAAGCGGAACCGCTCGTTTAATCAGATCTTCGTGTCCAGAGGTAATTGGGTCAAATGACCCAGGAAAAACAGCAATCTTTTTCATTTCTTACTTTTTGAATGCACCCTAAATTTAATCAATAATTCTAACTCTGAAAGATCATTCTTTGCCGTAAAGAAAATTTTGTTTAACCAATTAGCTGCAGTTGCAATAGATATATTTGGGTGATGATGATCTCTACTATAATGCAAAAATTTCATACATCTAAATGCATCAAACCATACGAAAAATCGTTTTTCAAAAGACGCAAAATCAGTGGTGTTATTTCTAATTTCTTGAACTTTTTTGGGGAAATTATGATCCCGCAAAAAAATTGACATCGGTTCAGAATTCTTTACTACCATATCGCCATCATACAATATAGGTAGCTGATCTATCAGTTTTTTGATGGCAGCAAATGATTGGGGCGCGTAGGTAGTTAGTGACTCCTCTCCCTCTATCAATGACTGCATCGCTCGACCAGTTCCAAAAGGTACTCTGTCGGAAATACGCGCTGAAGGAATGACTTGCGTAGCAGTGATATTACCGAAGCTATGGTGGTGAGTGAACTTATGCATAAAATAGAAATCCTCCCCTGCCTTTCGTGTATTCATACCGCCCTGCGCCACGTATGCATCAGCTCGAACAACCATGGCGCTACCGACTGTTTGTTGCGCATAAGGCAATCCCGCCCAGCGCTGCCCTACTTCATAATATCTTAGATGCAATTCGTACTGTAATATAGCTAGATTGACTTTCGGATTTGTATTATCCAATGGATGGGCATAATTAATAGCTGCGGCTGGACAATCTGGATGAGCTTCGAAATACGAATGAATTTCTGTAAAATAGTTTGGCTCCACAGTTGTATCTGCATCTAGACAGATGATCAATTGCTGTTCAGAATTGGAATTCCGAAACCTACGTACCGCCTCATCCATACCAGTCTTGCGTGCATAACCAACACCCGCTTTCTTAAAAGGTATTTCATTTATATAAATACTGTAAGTTTGAAATTTATTTTCTGATAGTTGCCACCTTTTTATGAGCGTTAATGATACCTTGTTTTTTAATGTTATACTCGCTTTTTCACTCATTGCTTCGTTTACCACTACTATAATTTCAATAGACTTATTGGGTATCTGACAGGTGGATAAGCTGAGCAGAGTGGTTTCCAGATTTGGCTCGTTGTAACAAGGTATTACAACAATCATCTCCAAGTCCTCTGCCACAGGTGCAGTGATCAGCGCAGGATAGTTAGCGTGCTTCGCCAGGTAAGTATCTATTGTAGGAGATGCCATCGAAGCGCTAAGGTAGTTCTTTTCAGCGAATGCTATTTGATAATATAGATCATTTCACTAGTGAAATCGAAGGCTATTTTTTTTCCTTCAAAGAATGGAAAACCGATCAACCCATCTAACTTTTTATCCAAACCCTCATTAATAAAATCAAAATTCAAAACCGAAAAATCGTGGTTCTTTACTTGCAGATTTTGGATCTTAAATTTATGGACATTTACGTTATTGGTGGAAGTATTATTTCGGCTAGCACTCTGAATAGAAGTCGAGCCAGCATCTTTCAAAACGGATTTTCTAAGCAACTTTGATGCATGCAGATCAAGAATACTAATCTCAGCTCCAGTGTCCAATATCATCCGCATAGACTCGCCAGCAATTTCTACCTCTACTATGATGAAGTGCTCTTCTTGCGTAAATGGGATGCTGTGTTTAACCTTGAAGGGAGCTAAGGATTTCACCGTACCCCATTTTCTATTTGGATAATCGAGGAGAAGAATAGTATTATCAAATAAGTCTCCTCCAACTAAGCCAGCAAACTGATGAAGTATTTCATCTTCTATGTGTCCGAGATCCATTTGATATGCTCTAAAATCAGACTTTGTAATATTTAAAATCTTAAACTCCTCTATAGTAAATTCGGCAATACTAGTATTACCAGTGAGGCCACTTGCAATATATGCGTCATCGTAATTTTCTTTATCAATTTTATTATTCAGTATGAGCCCCGGTGCGCCCGTATCCAAAATATACGAAGCTTCCTCCCCATCATGAACACCTTGCACAAAAATAAGTCCTCCAACTAATTTAAAATCTGCGAGAAAATCATCCTCTCTTACATTAGCCTCTATCTCAGACGGCGACATGACTCCAAGTGAAAATACTTGCTTATTTTCAATTTGCGCAGAGGTGGAAAGCCAGCAAAGCAGATAAGCTGCCGCAAGGAATGTTTTGGACATAGGGCTTTTATTGAGTGATCGTAAATGGGGGTATCCTAAGGGGGAGGTAATACAGGAAATAAAGCATGACGCCTTGTTACATAAAAACCGTAAGAGCAGTGTTAAAGTTCCAAAAAAAACTACCCGATAAAGGGTAAATTTTCTATTCGTTCCAGCGATAAGTGCTGATATCTAGGCCTGCCAGATCTAGAATGCGATCCACTACAGTAGAGATAACCTCTTCTGTCGTTTGAGGTTTGCTGTAGAAGGAAGGGACTGCTGGACAGATAATGCCGCCAGCCATAGTAACCGTTCTCATATTCTCTATATGGATTAAGCTTAACGGGGTTTCTCTAGGCACTAATATGAGCTTGCGGCGCTCTTTGAGAATCACATCTGCAGCTCTGGTGGTAAGATCGTCAGATACGCCAGCGGCAATTCTACCTAATACTCCCATGGAGCATGGGCATACGATCATAGTCTTGTATCGCGCTGATCCTGAAGCAAATGGTGCATTAAAATCCTTTTTAGTATAGATCTTAAAACCATAATCTTGGTATGACTTATTGTCTATCTCTAGCTGCCAATTGTACTTAGCATTATCACTCATGACTATGCCTATGTCATTAATTTGATCTTGCAACGCAGTTAATTTATCCAAGAGTACTTTCGCATACAGTGCCCCACTTGATCCTCCGATAGCCAGTACAATTTTGTGCTTCATTCTTGATGGTTTATCATATATAAATGGGCAAAATACATAATTGTTGCGTGATAAAATTTCCGATCACTATCTCATGTTAGCTGAACATTCGTTTAAATATAAGTTAAAACAATGTTTAGTGCTTTTTCTAGACTAACTTTTAGTTAATTTGATCTCTCAATATAAAAATAATCATAAGATGAAGTTTTTCGGATATACTATGCTGCTTTCAACCTTTGTTTTTTTCACCTTCTCTTTTACCAATATTACCGTTGAAGAAACCGCAGCTGTAGAGTGGCTTTCTTGGGAAGAAGCAGCTAAATTAAACGCAGAAAACCCTAAGAAGATTTTTGTAGATGTCTACACAGATTGGTGTGGTTGGTGCAAAGTTATGGACAAAAAGACTTTTAACGATCCTAAGGTAGCCGCCTATTTGAAAGAGCACTTTTATTCTGTGAAACTAGATGCAGAATCAAGAAAGGCGATAAATCATATGGGTCAATCGTTTGAGTTTAGAGAGGTTGAAGGATCGAAGCGAGGCGGAATTCACATGCTAGCATATTCACTTCTGGAAGGTAAGATGAGCTACCCAACTGTTGTAACGCTTAACGAGAAGTACGAGCGTATAGCTATCTCACCAGGTTATAAGGAAGCACCTATGATGTTTAATGAACTTAAGTTTGCTGCAGAGGAACATTACAAAACGACAAATTTCAAAGCGTTTATGGAAAATCTGAAAGGGCAGTAAACTTTATAGAATGTTATAGCTTTGGGCGTGACCTATACGTATCGCTGGAAAAAGCGTCACGCATAGGTCGAGCTATCCGAGGGTCCGCCTTCGCTCCCGTCCTACGGACTGCCCAGCAGAGCTGTGCACCTCTCCTATCTCTCACGCAAGAATTTTACTTAACTAATATGACTTATCTCTAGTAGTCAAACTCCTATAGTTGTATATAGGTTATCCTTCTTATGGATATCCCTTATTATATAAAATTACCTTAGCACCATAGATCATATCCACTCAGAGGGTGGATTGTCACTATTTCCTATTATTTCTAACTATCACGATAATTTATTCGGGCCACTCTTTCCATCTAGTTGACGTTCGATATTGTCTTGTAGCCACCGCATACAGTCCTTAAAATTTTTAAATGTATGCTCCTCAGGCACTAAATCTGGAATAATATCAATCCGCTCCAACATATAGCGTGGTTGTGTAAGTAAACCAGTAAGAAGTACTGTAATGTTGTTATTAACTAGATTATGGATAACGTCCTCCATTGCATACAGACCAGTCTGATCCATGTACTGCATCTTTGCCAAACGTATAATCACAACTGAAGCTGTAGACGGAATCTGCTGAGACATCTGCGTAAATTCACTAGTCGATCCAAAAAATAATGGTCCTTGTACATGTTTGATGAAGACTTCTTCTCGCAGATTTTTAGGAAAATTTGACTCATCTGCCCAAGTAGGCTCATCTATTAAATTCGTTACCCTCGATGTCTCTGCAGTTAGATCTCCTATTTTTTTCATGAACATTAGGGAGGCTATAACCAAACCAATACCTACGGCATATACTAGATTCCACACAGAAGAAAGAACCAACACTATTAGCATCACGACTACCTCTGCTTTCGGCATATAAGGAATGGCTTTAAGTCCTTTGTAATCCATAACATTTATGCCCACTGTTATCAAAATTCCTGCGAGTACGGCGGCAGGTATTTTAGAAGCAACTGGCGCGAAAGCCAACATGATTACTAACAATAGTACACCAGCTATCATGCCTGAAATCCTAGTCTTGCCACCAGCGTTTATATTTACAACAGTACGAATGGTAGCACCAGCACCAGGAATACCTCCAAAGATAGCTGCTATAGAGTTCCCTATTCCTTGTCCAATTAATTCTCTATTTGGCTTATGCTGGGTTTTAGTCATGTTATCAGCGACTACGGAAGTTAATAGTGAGTCGATCGCACCTAATAACGCTAATGTTAAAGCGGTAAAGACATATGGTGCGATAGTAGTGATACTAAAAGTACTGAATATACTGAAGTTGGGTATTGGCAATCCACTAGGAATCTCTTCGATAGTTCTATAATCCAATCCAAAAGCAATAGCTATTCCAGACATTGCTACTAGCGCCACCAAGGTACTTGGAATAGTAGCAGTTATTTTCTTGAATCCGAAAATGATTAATATGGTACAGAGTGCAAGAATTAGCTCCAAATAGTTAGTATTCTTCAGGGCTCTCGGCATCAATTTGATAGCACCTATCACACCAGATGCTGAAGAACCTGCTAAGTTTTGGGATTCTTTATCTATTTGAGCTGGAGTTATGGAGGCAGCCCGCTTAATCGTTTCTTTAAAATTTTCTAAAACTAAAATTCCTTCTCCTGCCTCTTCCTTTAATATATTGTCGAGAATAATTTCCTCAGCCATAGGCCTAAACTGAGCTACATAAGTAGTGTCTTCCTTTGGATAATACCCTAATGCAGGTAAGATCTGCGTAAGTAATATAATGACTCCGATGGCAGTCATAAAGCCTGAGACAACAGGGTAAGGAATATACCGTATATATTTTCCTAGTCCTAAAACTCCTAAAATTATTTGGAAGAAACCAGCGAGTAGAAATACCATTAGAATGGCTGGTAGGGCTTCGCTCACTTCCCCGTCAAACGATGCCATAATCCCTGCTATAACAACCATACTTACTGCAGTCATAGGAGCAGTAGGACCAGATATTTGAGTATTAGTTCCTCCAAATAAAGCTGCAAAAAAACTTATAAATATTGCACCATAGAGACCTGCACTAGGTCCTAGACCTGAGCTTACTCCAAAAGCAAGCGCTAATGGCAAAGCAACTATACCAGCTGTAATTCCTCCGAAAAGGTCACCCCTAATATTGGAAAAATCAAAATCAAAGATATTATTCATATTATGTAAATGTAGTTAATGGTTTGTACTAATAGATTCTTTACCGAGTATTAATTATACTATAGAATCATTTCAATATTTTGTCGACGATAAAATTTTCTAAAACTCTTATGGAGTATTAAATGTAGTGGTGACACTAGTTGGTATTCTATCATCTACGTATGAATAATCCTATTTAAATTGTCACTCTCCCAGGAAACTTGAGCGCTTACCTAGCTTTAGGTTCTCATCTTGGATAAGAAAACATATTCTGCCATAAAGCGGCATAAAATTGTTATTTTTAGCCTTACAATCTATAAAATAAGAATGAAGAAAATCGCGCTACATTGGAAGATATTGCTTGGAATGGCACTTGGAGTTTTATTTGGCTGGATAGCAAACTTACTGGGATGGCAAGGATTCGTAACTGATTTTATTAAGCCATTCGGTACTATTTTTATAAATTTACTTAAACTGATAGCAGTACCACTGATAATAGTCTCGCTTATTAAAGGTGTTTCCGATCTAAAAGACATCAGTAAACTGAGCAAAATGGGTGGTCGAACGATTGGTATCTACTTGCTTACTACTCTTTTCTCTGTTAGTTTAGGATTGGTGCTCGTAAATGTGATTAACCCTGGAAGTAGTATTTCTGAGGAGACTAGAGCAGGCTTAGTCACTGAATTTGAAGGCAAAGCGCAGGGTAAAATTGATATTGCCTTGCAGCAAAAAGATGAGGGACCACTCCAACCATTAGTAGATTTAGTACCCTCAAACATTTTTAGCGCAGTCGCTGACAATAGCAATATGCTGCAAGTGATATTCTTTGTGATATTTTTTGGTATCGGACTTATCCTGATCGCTCCAGAAAAGGCAGAACCTGTAAAACGATTCTTCGATGGCCTAAATGAAGTGATCCTTAAAATGATAGATTTAGTAATGTTAGCTGCTCCTGTGGGTGTGTTCGCCTTGATGGCAGATTTGATCATTCAGGCACCAAGTACTGAACTTATAGCCGCCCTCTTAAAATATTCTTTGACGGTTTTGATGGGTCTGGGTTTGATGATTTTTGGACTATATCCATTGTTAGTCAAGATATTTACGGGACGTTCTTATAAATTCTTTTTCTCAGGAATATCTCCAGCTCAATTATTAGCTTTTTCGACTAGCTCTAGTGCTGCTACACTTCCCGTGACCATGGAGCGAGTAACTGAGCATCTAGGTGTCGATGAGGAAGTGTCAAGCTTTGTATTGCCTATAGGCGCAACAGTAAACATGGATGGTACAAGTTTATATCAAGCAGTCGCAGCAGTGTTTATAGCCCAGGCATTTAGTATGGAATTGACCATGATGGATCAACTTACTATCGTAGCTACTGCTACCTTAGCATCCATAGGTTCCGCCGCTGTACCCAGTGCAGGTATGGTAATGTTAGTAATCGTATTGGGCGCAATAGGTGTACCTGAAGCAGGGCTTTCATTGATATTTGCAGTAGATAGACCGTTGGATATGTGTCGTACAACCGTCAATGTTACAGGTGACGCAACAGTTTCCATGCTAGTAGCTAAAAGTATTGATAAATTAGGAAAACCTAAAGAAAAAAAGTGGGATGACTTTAAATAGACTAAATATGCGTTATACAAACCTAAACTTTGGAATCTTATTAATTGTAGTTTCATGCCTATATGCATGTTCTGAGCAAAATGTCAGTACACCATTTCCTGCGCCCTTAGAGACTATAGTCAATATCAATAATGAAGAAGATGAAGCAAATACGCTGAATAGAGAGCTGTGGATTGAACGTATGCACAAAACGGCTCCAGATAAAAATTGGCGTCAAATAGAACGCAAAAACTCGGCTACAAAAATTCAGAGAAATGGACTCCTTAAAAACGATGAGTTGGTTACCCTCGGAGATTCCATCACGACAGGATACTGGTCAGAAAGAGGTAGTTCTAACCAAGCAGGATCAATGGTAGCAGTAACCTACTTAAAAGAATCAGATGCAATATATGGTATATCTGGTGGCGGTACGATCTGGAAAGGAGATCGTAATGGCGTTCACTGGCAGGTAGTCAATGAATCTTATGTATTTGACAATAATACTTTATTTTTTGTGGAGAAAGAGGATCAAACTAAAAGAATGATTGCAAATATAGCTCGAATACCTCACTATAGTGATGATTTGGGTATTACCTGGAATACCGCAAATGGTATAGCAAGTTCAGGGGATTTATGGAGTAGAACGGCAAACTATGAAACAGTAAAACTCAGAAATGGATCTACGCGCATTTACTGCTTGTCTAAATCCTCCTATTATACCGACATTCACTTATACTATAGCGATGATCTAGGAGAAAACTATGAGTTAATCCAAAATTTGGATGTCTCGGAATTTAGCTTACTAGGATTCTGTAAACCACATCATAGTGACGATATATACATCGCTACAAGTACCAACGGAAACAAGCTAAAAATTGAACGTATCGATCATGAGGAAGTACATTTGGTATTGCACCAGCTGACGGATATTAAAATAAATTACCAACAAGGCAAAGCGCATCTGATCGGTCATTTTGGTGGACAAGATTCTATTTTTTATGCTTTACAAAATGACGATACTTTGGTGAAGTCAGAGGATGCAGGCGCAACCTGGCTACCGCAAGGTAAAATAAATGAGCAGCCTTGGGATGTCGGTTTCTATATCTCTCCCTCCGATGCTAATCAAGTATACTACGGAGCATTAAATGCGTATAAAAAACAAGCGATCGGTTTTACTACTGTTAATGAATGGTATGATTATTATAACAATGTAGAATCCAAACTTCATGCAGATATAATGTCACTTGAAGAATTTGAAAGTCCAAATGGGGAACAATTTTTATTAATCGGAAATCATGGAGGCTTATCTATTTCTTACGACTATATGGCTACTACACAAAATATTGGAATGGAGGGACTAAATGTAGCACAGTATTACGATGTAAGAACAGACCCTCTGGATCCTAGATATGTATACGCTGGTTCGCAGGATCAGGGATTTCAGCGTAGCGCTATAATGGCAAATAATAATAATCCCGCGCCTTTTGAACAGATTATTTCAGGTGATTATGGACATATAGTATTTTCTAGATCGGGACAAGGGATGTGGACAGTTTATCCTGGTGGGTCTATAAGCTATCTTAATGAACCACAATTAGGATCCTTTATCGCTAACTATACTATAGTTTCTCCAGATGAGTCTAACTGGTTAACGCCTATGACCGATATACCTCATAGCACGAAAAATGAAATACTTGTAGCTGGAGGTAATATTTATGGGGAATCTGGCTCTCATATTATTAGGCTAGAGTATTTTGGAGGCATCCAAGTAGAACAATTTGATTTTGACTTTAAGGCTAACAGCAATGGCGGAGTGATAACCTCTATAGAAGTCTCACCGCTCGATAATACTTTGCTGTATGTAACTACATCTGACGGTACATTCTTTATCAGTAGAGACGGCGGTAAAACCTTTACTAATAGTTACAATTCTATTAATAATGGTCACTATTTATACAGTACTTCTATATATGCTTCTGCAATAAATGAAAATGAAGTATGGGTTGCTGGGAGTGGCTATAACAATGATGGTATATTATACTCAGATGATTATGGGTCTAATTTTAAATTATTTACCGATGGCTTACCATCTACTCTTGTTTTTGAAGTTACTGCTAATGCTGATGAGACTAAATTTTTTGCTGCTACTGAAGCTGGGCCATACATTTATATGACAGAGACGGGCAAATGGGAAGATCTATCTCAGGGTAATGCACCTGTGCAAACATATTGGAGTGTAGAATACTTAGAAGAGCAAGAGATTGCGCGATTTGGAACCTATGGACGCGGTATTTGGGACTTTTCCTTTGGGGTTCCAGAGGTCAATGTAGCTACAGCTGAACTTACACAACATCAGTTTGCGAAGGTTTTTCCAAATCCAGTCACAGATCGTCTATATTTAGAATTGTTTGAAACCAACATCCCTGAGAATGTAAATCTCGAAATTTATAATGCGGGAGGTCATTTGGTAAGAAAATTAACTTCCAGTGAGTTTGGCAAGTCTATTGATTTCAGTTCATTTGCCTCAGGATTTTATACCTTGAAAATTTATAATGATAATAAGTATCAGATATTAAAGGTGATTAAATTTTAGTAGAGATTTACACCTTACTATTCAAGATATTTTCACCCTAATATTAACCTGTATGATCGGGATATTCATAAGAAGGATACGTATTACCACTATTATGAGATTATAGCATTTTAAGGCGAAAATCGAAAGTGAAATATTTGTATTGCTACGTTTTTCTTTAAATCTAACAAACTACCTACTCGCTTTTGAGTCTATAAACATGCACTTCACCAGCATCTAAAATGAGGGAATCCAGCATAGGCTTTATGTCATCTTTAGCTTCAAAAATTCTAGAGTCCGAGTATAAGTATTTAATATCTCTATTTTCGATTAAATCTTTTACCCAATGCGCAGGTAAATAATCTTTATCAAATATGTAGCCTTTCTTATTAATTTGATAAGCAAATATGTAAGTGCTTCTATCATTTAAAATGATACACTTCTCATCATCTGGCACTGCTGATATTAATGCTTCACGATGGGTATATAGATCCTTGTTTCTCCATTTATTTTCCCACTTATGCATGGATATGAAATATGTAAAGATGGGAGATGCGATCAAGCTTAATATTACAATTAAGTCATAGCGCATTCTTTTCTTACTTACTAAATGTGCGATACCGTTAGTGACTAATAGATATAGCCATGGTAAAAATGGAAAGAAATAGTAATCATGTACTATTCCAATAACACTCCACTGGAGTATAAGATAAGTAAAAGTAATACCAACTATAAACCAGAACCACTTATTAACAGCAAATCTTTTGCGGCTCCAATATAGTCCAACAAAGAAAGGGATCCATACTGGAGCAGAAAGTAATATCTGTGGGAACATAGTATAAAGATGATATCTCAGTATTCTTAAATTAGCCATTATATCCATATCCATTCCGAAAATACCCGTTAAGACGCCATTGCCTTTCCAACCTGGCATGACGTAGTAGTACCAAACTAAAGCTGGACTAAGTATAGCAAGCTGTACAACAGCATTGACCAAGGGATCTTTCCAGTTACCTAATTTACGGATATAGTCATTAGCAAAATAGAAAATGCTTACAATTGACAACATTAAGAATGGAAGCTTTGCGAGGGTAGCTAATAATAAAAATACAGAGGCAAATAGCAGGTACTTCTTGGTTCTTTGTTTATGAAATCTCACTATAGAATATAGATACCACATCACTGAAGCCAAAGCTAAGTTATCGGGCATAGGATTTATCATATAATAGAAGACGACTGGAGAAAATAGATAAAATAAGAAACCAGATAATGCTGGTATAGCTTCGAAATCCAGTTGTCTTAATAATCTAAAAAACCCTAAAGCTCCCCAAATTGAAATCAGAAATACCATGATACGGACTATCTCTATATGTTGGCCTAATAATTTTTGGACCATAGCTATGGCCCATTGCATAATAGGAAACTCGTATCGATAAATATTATCGTGATTATGGTTATAATGACTAACTCTAGGATTGAGAATATTTGCATCTTGATCTACAAAATTTTTTATGTTCCACATAGTCTGTGTTTGCCTCCAATCGTGCATGCCTTGGATATCAACAGATATTATTTGTATGTGAAGCAGAAAATTGAGAAGCAAAATGGCTATCAAAAAAAAGTTGATTCTAGCGCCACTTAATTGTATAGTTTGAAGATTTTTCACAATGCTCAAAGTTAATAAAATCAAGCTAATCTGGTGATGTTATATTATACGATGCACTAAGATAAATATGGGAGACGCTATATAATCTGATGATATAGATCCATATACGAAGCCATACTGCGTCGCCATGTGAATCGTTCGGCTTGCACCATAATACGCCATTCCCTTTCGTTAAGATTTTCGTGATGGCTTTTAAGTCCCTCATTGATATCAGTAGTCATCTTTCCAGGATCAAAACTGTCAAAATAATAGGCTGCGTCACCGCCTATCTCTGGCAGGCTCGTGAGATTACTGATAAAGACTGGCTTCCCAAACTGCATGGCCTCTATTACAGGCATACCAAACCCCTCTGCCTTAGAGGGAAAGAAGAAAGCATGACAATGCTCGAATAAAAATGCTTTCTCAGCATCTGTTATTTTTCCAGGTAGCAATATTTGATTTTGTAAATTAAGGTCGGAGATGGTCTGCTTTAAGCTATTACCATAAGCATTATTACAGTTACCAGCTAATATTAATTTGTAATGAGGAAAGTTCTTCATAACGGGTAGAAGTACCTCCAAGTTTTTCTTTGCACTAAATAAACTAATGCTAAAAAAAAACTTGTCTTTCATTGAACTTATAAAGGTTGGCTTCTTTGCTCTCAAATCAGGTAAGCTCTTTACACCATTATGGATAACTTTTATTGGCTTAGAATTGACAGGCAGATACGCTTCGATTTGTGATTTTGAATAATTGGATATAGTCGAAATGTAATCCACACTTTTTATATCCTTTATCAATTTATTCAAGTATTTTTCCTTTTTGCTTCCTTCTTTTTCAATTAAAAAATTGAGATCGTGAATGGTTATTAGTCGCTTAAAATTCTTTGGTGGGCGATGTGATGGTAGTTGGTAAAGGCTATGCCACAAGTCATATTGTTCATGACTTGACTTCCAAAGGCGTAGTAAAGGAGAATCATTAATAATCTTGATTAAAGGAGAAAATTCTGAGTTATAATTGCGGGGCATCAGGAAGTGAAATTCAAAATTGTGACAATAATTATCACTTATTTCTTGAGCAAACTGCAATGAAAATTGACCTAGACCTGAGTATGGAGATTTTGCTTTGTAAAGGTCGACTAAAATTTTCTTCATAAATGTTAATGGACAATAGTTAATGCAATATACAAATGAACTGCCATTGGGATAATATAATTAACAAATTTTACATCATACTTTGGCATATTTTGTGACATATTATTATAATTCTAAGAAAAGATGTCGGGAGAGGGATAGAAAGGAGTCGACCTTAGAAGACGTGAGACTTGATAGCTTAGCTTGAAATGACAGGATCGAGGCTTACCGGAGCGGAGCGCAGTCCTGCATAGCCCGGTGCAGTTTAATAAGTCAATAAGGCTTATAAAAATTATCGACATTTAACAGGATTTTATTCTATCTTTAAACATTATAAAACAAAACTGCACTCCCCCAATATTACCCTATGCGAACTAGAATAGCTACTTAGCCGTTTAGTAAGTATTCCAAATACGATGCAGTAGAAGCATCCAGTTTTATAATTAATACAAATTACATCTTTTGAGAATCATATCACTTATCATATTTATCACCCTTTCATTTTATGCTGATGCCCAAGAATTAGGCAATTTGCCTTCAGGCTGGGAGTTTGTTAATGAAAGACCCGGAATCAAAGTATTTACAAGAACACCTGAGAACTCAAGTATCAAAGAACTAAAAATTTTAGTTGATATGATTGGTGATATGGATACTCTTATGAATATTGTAAACGATGCAAACGGATTTCAGTCTTGGGTATATAAGTGCGCTGATAGTGAACGGGTACTTCCTCCTGAAGGGTTTACTTCAGCATATGCTGCTACTACAGATTTTCCATTTCCAATGTCCGATAGAGAACTTGTAGCAAAGACCAAGCAATGGATTGATGATGATGGAAAGTTGCACTCTCATACTGTATGTGCTGCAGACGCAATCCCAATAAAATCTGGAGTTGTAAGAATTGAAACTTATGATGCTAAATGGGTAGTAGAGAAAATTGACGATAGTAAGATACACATTGATTATACGTCATCAGTAGATCCTGGAGGCAATATACCTACCTGGATGATAAATATGGCCATCACCTCAGGACCTATCAAAACTTTTGAAAAATTAATTAAGAAGGTAGAGGGTAAGTGTTCCTTTAGAACATCATCCCTTACAGAGTAGTCCAATTTAGGATTTTCAGAAATTAAATCACATCACTACAGCATAGCTTGTTCCGCTTGTAGATAATAGGTTATTCATCATGCTGGGTTGAAAATCTAAGATGAACCATAGAGAAAATTCAATTTGAGGTAATTATACCACAGAAACTCATAACTAATTAGTACCAAGAATCTTATTTAAAGAGAAAACTCTAGAAAGTGATGTCCAACACTATGATAAATTTGAATCTTTACCTTAATTATCTGTAAGTAAACTTTTCAGCAACATTCCTAATTTATACATTACTTAGTCTTTTTAAAAGTATAAGGCGTTGTTTCATCTAGTATAATCGCCTCCTGTAGTATCTCACCGAGTCGAACTAGAGGAATTTCAGTCACTTCATATAGGCAGATACCTGCCACCATTACCCTACTCTTGAAATCTAACACATCATCGTGTAGAGAAAGCTCTCTTGCTCTTATAAAATTAAACTCAACTCCATCCTTCTTGATCGGATTAATATAGCAAATCCAGGTATTTAGGTAGAAAAACGGAATGTTATATCTAGATTTCGCTTGTAAGTTATGTGTGTTACAGAGCCATTCATGCAGAAATCTAGTTAAAATCTTTTGTTGACCCTCTAAATTATTCATATAATCCTGCAATAGTGACATATTTGTAGTTTAGTGAAGTTTTAGCAAATACTTAAGACGGTAAAAATTTACCTAATTTCTACCTAGATATTAGTCAATCTATAAAAAAGGTCGTACAAAGTAGGGTAATCCTTTCAACATATATATATTTTTGTTTATTTATCTTTCGATCACCAACTATGTCTGATAGCAACGCACATAATAACCTGAGTATAGAAAAATCTTCGCTAGATGCTATGGTAGAAGTTTTTAAGGGTGAGCTGCAACAGTACATAAAAGATGCATGGGAAACCGAGACGGATATCAAGCACTTGGAAAAGTTAGAAGAATCTGCATATCAAATTTCAGCCAGTACGATAGATATAGGAGATTTGTGCTATACCGCTATAGTGGAAGGAAGTGAAGAGGAGCGTTTTTTTGATATCTGTTACGCTTGGGCAGACGATGTAAAATCCTTTATATTACTTTGGAGAAATATTATTTTTCAGGAAAATAAAGCGCTCCTGATGGTTTCCGAAGGAAAGACAACTATGGATAGATACATAAGTCTAAAGTCAGCCTCGAAAACCGCGATTGAAAGGGCGAGTAATGAGTTACTTCAAGCACTAGAAAATTACTCTAGAAACCATGCAGTAAGCACTAAAAAGATTCAATTATATACACTGCAGATAAATCCTTGGCAGATATATAAGACACAGATTGCGAGTATTGCGCCACAATGTGAAGAATTGGTTAATCAATTCAATTTGTTGTGGAATGCGGCTGGTATATATGTATTGATCAAATCTAATATTATTGAAGATTTTCAAAACTATGAGAACGGTTTAGACAAGTTTAAACTAGCAGTTAATGAAATTACTTCTACTCTCGAGTTTTCTAAAGATGTAGATACCGCAGAAGTAGTCAAATCCCTTAACGTTATCAATGAAGAGAACTTGTCCGATCGTACTTTTCAAGATCTACAAAATGACCTTGAATCAGATATCAAGGGTCTGCCCGAAACTGAAAGGTATTGTATCCAACAAATAAATAGTAAGCTTTACTTTGAAGAGATCAATCTAAAGCACCAGACTAGAGCATGGCTAGATTCAGAAATTTTACCTTTTGTAAATAGCTTTTATGCCATAAGATCTAATATAAAAAATCAATTTAATCTTAGTCTTTCTAACATAAAAAATCGATTGGGCGCAGAACGTGAAGAAGGCATTCTTTTAGATAAAGACGTACTTTTTAATGCGCTGACAACATTTGTGAAGCGCTTAGTAAAATCGGAACAGCAGATAACGGAAATTCGTGATGAAGTTAGGAAACAACTCAACTTACTAAACTTGTATCAGATATATGACGGTAATTTTCTAAATCTTTCCATTGCCTCCACCATTACGCAATATAATAAAAGTAATAAGCAACGTTTTGAAGGTGTAAAAAACTGGATAAGTAATAAGGGAATATTCGTGCGTCAGTTTCAAGATAGTGTTGAAAAAGAGGAAAGGCTAAGTATTTCAGAGAAAATTGTAAGAGTTATAAATGCTAGAAAGCCTTCCCCAAATAGCAGTCACTACACCAATATGTTTATGACCAAAGGATATATTGGATCCTCCTTCATGGTCGGTAGAGAAGCAGAGCTCAATCATGTGAACTCTTTGATTAACAACTGGAACCAAGGTTTTAGAGGTGCAATAATGGTAACTGGGACTCGGTTTTCAGGTAAGACATTACTGGCTGAAGTTATATCACAAAAACAGTTTCCTGATAAAACTATTAAATTAGTACCAGGTAAAAAGTTGCAACTTGGAGGTCGGCACTTAGACTCTACTTTTAGCCTTAGCGAACAACTTGACTTCATAGTAAAATATAGTCTGCAAGAAAAAGCACTGGTATTAATAGATGATTTACATCATTGGAATAGTGAGGAACACTCACTACTAAGCAACGTACGTGCTATGACCAAAATTATCGATAAGCACTCCAGTAAATTATTCTTTATGGTGTGCCTCAATAATTGGCTGAAAGAAAGATTACACAATGCGCTAAATATGGATAGCGTTTTTCAGGCAGAAATCAATACTGACCAGGTTTCTTTGCAGGATTTAAACGAAGCAATACTGATAAGGCATAGTGCTACACATACAGAGTTAGTGGATCAAGAAGGCGAGGAATTAAACAATTCAGAGATACTAAAAATGCTGAGGTATATTTATTATGAAACAAAAGGAAACATTGGAGAAAGTTTAATGCGCTGGGCGCATGATATCAGTCTATACGACGATGACAAAGTGAAGTACACATTTTCAGATTATCCACTTCCACAATTTTTGAACTCTTCACTTACTATACTTCTTAAGACAATTATTATATACGGCTCTACCAATGATTATACATTAAGAAAACTGTTTGGTCCTGCATTTCAGGAAGAATATAAACCTATTTTGCAGCGATTGGTAAATGTAGGTGTGGTAGAACGTACCCTCAATGGGAGATTAGAAATTCGACAAAGTATTATCAATGACATTGCAGCACTATTAGCCGAAAACTCATCATTTACATACCTGAAAAAAGCAACTGCTAAATAATGAATATTGACGAGCTAAACTTTATAGGAAGTATACAGATCACTTGGTCACAGTGGGTACTGACCACGCTGCTTGTCCTTGGTTTGTTTTGGATAATCCATTTTGCTAATCATACATTTGAGAAAGCAAGCTTACTCGGCGGGTGGAAAAAATCCACTTATAGGATCATAAAAAAGATCTATATCATGACTGAGCCAATCGCTTTGCTGCTCATAACTGCGAGTTTTATAATGATTAATCCGATATCTCATGGCATAATGGCGATAGTATTATTACTATTGAGTTATACCATTGTCAGGAGTTATTTCTCTGGTAAAGTGCTACAACTTAATAATGAACTGCACATTGGTCAAAAAATAAAGGTGGCTACAAGCGAAGGATTTATCAAAGAAATTGGACGCACTGGATTGAGTCTACAGACTAAGCAAGGTGCAGAGAAAGTAGCATATATTCAACTCTTCGAAAAAGGCTACACTTTACTCCAAGGTAAACGTGTCGGTGGTATACAAGCACTTTTTATAGAATCCAAAGAAGAGGATAATGAAATATCTATTCAAACCATAAAGGATAAACTTTGGGAAAGTCCATATCTCGATTGGTCGTTTGATCCCGAGATAGCATTAACAAATATACAGAACCAGTTCGAGGTAAAAGTGCTATTGAGGGAGCGTAATCATCTCGAAGATTTTAAAAATTTGATCAACGAATGGGGCTATACTTGTCGCCTCAAAAATTAATATATCATGCTTGGTTTTCAAACATATGACTCTATAATAGCTGCATCGGTTATTTTAATCCTATCTTTTTATTTTGGCTTAGTTTCTAAGAGAACGAATATCCCATCAGTGCTATTACTTATCATACTAGGCATTGGACTTAAGGTAGGATTAGACAGCATAACCGATAGAGAGATCGCCTTCTTACCACTTCTAGAAGTGCTAGGTACGGTAGGTCTGATCATGATCGTGCTTGAGGCAGCCCTAGAATTAGAGCTCAAAACAGAAAAACTTATTCCTATAGCTAAGTCCTTTGCAACAGCCCTAATTGGGCTCATTGCATCTATGTATGCTGCAGCCTTTGTACTACATTACTTTATCCCGGATATGAGTATGAGTAATGCGCTATTGTATGCTACACCGTTGTCGATCCTTTCTAGTGCGATTATTATTCCAAGTGTCACTGATTTGAGAGAAGACAAGAAGGAGTTTCATATTTACGAAAGCACTTTCTCAGATATCATAGGTATTATCGTATTTTTCTATTTAGAAGGATCTTTGCATGAAGGAAGTAATAACACCTTAGGTGGTTACTCCGCAAGTATCTTGGGTACAATATTATTGTCTATAATAGTGAGCTATGTCTTAATATTGGTTTTTCAAAACATCAAAAGTCACACAAAATTATTTTTATTGATAGCAACATTGCTATTGCTATACGCATTGGGTAAGAAATTTCACCTTTCTTCATTGATAATTATACTCATCTTTGGCTTAATGATTTCCAATATGCGATTGTTTTTTGTAGGTCCCCTAAAAAAATTGCTTAATTACAAAGCAGCCAGACATATCTACGAAGGTTTACATGTAGTGACTATGGAGACTGCATTTGTGGTACGCACATTTTTCTTTGTGATCTTTGGATTGACTATATCTCTAGCATCATTATTTAATGTACAAGTGGCGATCATAAGCGTTCTGATAATAATTTCTATCTACGTGATCAGGTACATTATTCTCCGTATTTTTATCGGTGGAGATATTCTTCCTCAACTATTCATCGCACCTCGTGGATTGATTACGGTTCTACTTTTTTATTCTATTCCTACAGGGTTGGTTCCAGGTTTTGATAAAGGAATCTTGCTATTTATTATTATCGGTACGTGTTTGATTATGACTGCCGCTATGATTTATGACAAGCATCGTAGCGGAAGAGCTGTCAAAAAGGCTTTAGATAACCCAGTTGGTTATGAGAAATGGAAGGCGCCGACTTTGGATTAAGATATTAGATTTTGAGATTTTTGTTTGGGCATACCACCAAGAAAAAAATAAATTGGGATTCGGGCTTTACGCCACTCGCAATTCAGCTCATGCAAGTCGGTAGAGCTGGTATAATTTCGGGATTAATTTCTTCAAATTATATAATAAATTACCATTGAAAAATTAGATAAATGTATTGATACAATAAAAAACTGCTATCTCATCAGAACATATTTCTGATAAAACAGCAGCAAGTAGTTGTGAAAATGAAGTGAAATTCTTACTATTCTATTTCTCTAATTGTAGTAATCTATTATTCACCTCCAAAAGTATAGTTTTTAAATCGGCTATTTCTTCAGCTTGTGCTTCTATCAATAACTGTTGCTCCTTCACAGCCTCTATCGCTATTACGCCTAGCGCAGAATAATCCATCGTGTATAATTCTTCTTCCGTATCCCCTACTGTTCCTTTTTTTACTATCTCTGGAAAGTATTGCTCTATCTCTTGGGCAATAAAACCGAGGTAATCTTTATTCGTAGAATCACCATTAAATTTATAGACACTAGGCTTTGTGTTCATCACTCTACTCAGTACATTTTCAAATGGACGAATATCTTTTTTTCTATTTCTATCCGAAGTAGCTGTATAGGCTCCGCTTGCTGAATCAAAATCACCGACTTTGGTTCCTTCATAATATAGTTCTAAATCACCATTTGCATTTACAGTATAAAGAGTCCACCAATTATTATTCGTTCCTTCATTTTCTATAGCAAATCCATAAATAGCTCCAGAACTTGATTGATGTTTCATGTTCACATCGGCTCTATCGGCATTTGTTCTTAAATTTACGTCGAATTGACTGTTGAAATTAAGATGAATATTACCATCACTATCGATTTCATTGCCATCTAGAAGCATATTTTGTATACCTGATTTAACTTTTAAAGCTGCTATTGTGCCAGTATTTTCTGCTCCTAATATAGTAGTCCCCTCGGTGGCATCGACAGACAAGCGGTTGCTCCCAGTAGAGCCGTTAGAGTAAAAAATATTGAATTTATTCGTACTGCCACCTGCGCCAGCTAAGGTCCAAAAGTTACTTCCCGAATTTGTGAATTTTAATCTTGCAAAATCATTTGTTGAAGACTCATGTAGGTCTAGATGTGGTACGCCAGATGAACCAGAGGAAGAGTTATGCACAATTTCAAATTTACCGTCAGGGGTACTAGTACCTAAGCCTAATGTGCCATCTGTTTTTAAAAATAATTTATAGGATGAGCCTGAATAAAAATGTATATCTCCACCAACTGCACCAATATCAAATTGTCCAGAACTACGAGACTGTATAAATGCCTTATAAGATTCACCCGCTGTTGGATAGAATGACTGCCATATCGTCGATGTAACTCCTGACATATTTCGTAAAGCAAATGTATTTCCTCCATCTCCTTCGACATCTAATTCTTGTGCTGAAAGGGCTAATGCGAAAAGAATGAATAGTGTAGTCAGACAATATTGCATTTTTATTCTGAAGAGTAAAAATTCTGTGACCGTGTTTAATCTTGATTCCATAATAAGTAATTTTGGTTTAATGAATAAAATAGATAACTAATGAAAATCCTCTAAACGTATAGCGCATAAACTATACAGAAGAATTTTAGAATTTGTACTTATTATGTTTAATGTAAAGGTATAGAATTGAATTTTATTTTAGTATCCCCTTTTGTGGGGATATTTCAATCTAAATATTTGTAATGGTTAAATGCTATTTCAGATCTTGATGACTTACTAATTTAAAATAAACTAGAGTCATGGTACAGGAGCACCTTATATAATATGTCTATTATTCTTCATACAATTAAGATGTTCTTATAACATAGGGATCTAGAGTATAAATTAAGCTATACGCGTGAGCGATAGTAGTGATGCAAGCGATAGCGCCGCAGACCCGACCTTTTTCGGGAGGGGCCGTAACGAATGTGGAGTCACGGATAGCGCGACTCCAGTTTTTTCGCTTTTCGCGAAAAACTGGAGGCACGCCCAAACTAATAAAAATTGCATTCTACTTTTGATTTTCAAAGCCCTCTACAAGCATGATGACCCTGTTATAATTTTGCAAGCCCTCCTCGATACCTTGCGCTTTGAGATAGGAGTCATACATAATATTGCGCGAACGGGGAAACCAAGCTGGATATTTTTTTCGATTGGCATTTATGGATTCTAGGTCGGCAATGATTTCTAGAGGAAGTGTTTTTCGGAAGGCTTGATAATCTTTAATATTATATTTCAAATAATTGCGTGCTAGGGTGCGCCAATAGCTGAGCAATAAGCTGTAGTGAACAAATGGATCTGCAGCGTTCTTAAGGCTCAAATAAGCTACAAAGCTGCAGGTACCTTCATCGCCAAAGCCATATGCATGTGCAAACTCATGGGCGAGAGTCTCTGAGTATTGGAGGGGATGAAGTCCAGCGTCAATGTTACTTTCGCCTACGAAGGGAAAGTAAATACCTGCAGTTTTTATACGTAAAAGTGTACCTGCGGGAAGAAACCTGCCTTGTGCTCTACTGTTCGCAGGGTAACCGACTGACATCAACATAGATCTTACACTTTCTCTAATAGTGTGCTCTAAATGGTCCGGTATAAAAGCGGTATCTAATGCAGCCGTAGTTGCATTTGCAATACGTGATCGTGCTTCGACTAACTCGGGTAGTCGTTCGATAAGCTTCGATTTTAAATCCTTGGCAAGTATGGGTCTAGCGCTAAACTGCATAGTATCTTCGATAGGAATTCTTAAATAGTTGAAACCCCATAACCACATGAAACTTGCATATAATAGCGCAATAAAAGCAAGAAATGACAGTAGAAATTCTTTTATTTTACGCTTAACAGAGGAGCTTTTTTTAAATGGACGTACTATAATGTGAAGCAAATATATAGTGGCAAAAATTATAAAAATGAAGATCATAGGAATCCGTGAAAAGGAAATTGTATGATCAAAAATCCAACGAACCGCTTGGAAAATTCCATTACTGTATATTTTTTCAACGAAAAACTGCTTATCTATACACACATACCGAATGAGGATGGTAACTATAGCCCAGCAAATAATTCCGACTTTGATATTTCTTCTACTCAATTTTACTATCTTGTAATTTAATAAACGAATTTAACTAAGTCCGCATATAATATATCGAAAACTTTTAATCCTCGCTGTATGCAAAAAAATAATAACTCCATCGCTAATCTACTGGACAGCGCATATTTACTTATTTTACTATTAATATTTACGATCGTTCAATCATGTAGTGTTACCACTCAAGAAAAGCCCGATCTATCGGCGATTCCGCACGCTAAAGCTTTACCAACTACCGAGCTAAGCGATGAAGATAAGGCAAAACTACAGAAAGCAAGCGGTAAAATTATAAGTACGATCAATACTGTAGATTTACAGAATATGCTGCTGGCCTCAAGCGATCAATTATATATTTATATTTTTTGGGATAGCAAATGCCAAGTCTGTCTCGATAACATAGGTAATTTACAAACACTTAGTACCTCTTTTGGTCAAGATAAAATGAAGGTCATTACCATTAATATTGGTGACACTTTAAAAAATGCTAACCTAGCAGTGCGTAGTGAGAATATAGCGTTCGAAACCTACCAGCTCAGAATATTGGATCAAAAATGGAGTAAGTTGATAGATGACAGCTGGGATGGATCTGTACCCGCAATTATTATGGTGAATAAATCTGAAGATGTATTTTTAAAATACTATAAGTCTATGGATGAGAATGAGTTAGAGGCTATTATCCAAACACTCATAATCTAATGATAAGGTTGTGATTAAACTGTCATTTTATTAGCATGATTAGTTTCAGAAAATCATACTGTTTAGAAAAAAATGCTATTTTTGGAACTTATATAATATGCACTTGTTTCTAATTTATAATATTTAAAGAATAAAATCACAAAATTATGGCATTTGAATTCACTGATGCGAACTTCCAAGAAGTCGCTCTTGATAAAGAAGGAATAGCAGTTATCGACTTTTGGGCAGAATGGTGTGGACCATGTAAGATGATCGGCCCAGTAATAGAAGAGTTAGCTACTGAAATGGAAGGTAAAGTAACTATTGGAAAGATGAATGTTGACAGTAACAAGGATATTCCATTGAAGTACGGTGTAAGAAGTATTCCAACTATACTGATACTAAAAAACGGCGAATTGGTAGACAAGCACGTTGGTGTTACTTCTAAACAAGCCTTAGCCGAAAAGATAAACGCTCACTTATAGGATTTTTCCTTATTAAAAGTATAGTTTAACGCCTCTATTTTCGATAAGAAGATAGAGGCGTTTTCTTTTCCAGATGTAACAGCCCAGCTGTTTACTCGTTTAATTAACCAATAAATACAATCGTTTAGATGGATTTACTGAATAATTTTGATGTTCGTGATTTAGGTAATCTGGAGCTATTAGCACGACAGGTGGTGGAAGGATTCATTATCGGTCTACATAAAAGTCCATTTCATGGCTTTTCAGTTGAGTTTGCTGAGCATCGAGTGTACAATCCTGGAGAGTCCACGAAAAATATGGACTGGAAAGTTTACGCTCGCACAGATCGTATGTACACGAAGCGGTTTGAAGAAGAGACGAATCTTAGATGTCAAATCGTAATAGATGCTTCATCATCTATGTATTTTCCAGAGCCTAACTTTGACGGTAAGAAAAAAATGAACAAACTGTTGTTCTCCTCATTAGCAGGTGCAGCACTAATGAATATGTTGAAGAAGCAGAGAGATGCTTTCGGGCTGACTGTATTTGATAGCAAAGTAAGAACACACACAAAATGTAAATCAAGCACCGTTCACTATCGATTACTGATGAGCATGCTGCAAAATCTAATTGACAAACCTGAGAATAATAAAACAACTTCTGCAGCAGAATCACTACATCAAATAGCGGAAAGCGTACATCGCCGCTCACTTGTAATGATATTTAGCGATATGTTTGAGCAGGGAGATATGGACGAGATGTTTTCTGCGTTGCAGCATCTTAAGTATAATAA
>ENA-ORXR01000661-ORXR01000661.1-marine-metagenome-genome-assembly--contig:-NODE-661-length-43641-cov-4.276329_pt1 | contig 43641 bp, 49 predicted proteins | sample MGYA00237866_ERZ511479 | MGnify/ENA metagenome assembly ERZ511479
GCTCCGGCGCCCTCTGGGTCGGCGGTGCAGGTGTCGCACTTCTGCTCGCCGCCGCCGCCGTACTCACTGCGGTGCGCTGGGACGACATCGGCCAGTCGGCCAAGCTCGGCGGGCTGGCGCTGATCACCGCCACACTGCTCGCTGCGGGTCGACGCTTCACGAGCACCATCCCGATGACCTCGCAGGCGCTCTTTCACCTGGGCGCGTTGCTGATTCCGTTCGACATGGCGGCGGTGGCGATGCTGGCCGGCCGTACGTGGCAGGAAACGCTGCTGTTGACGTCGGTCACCACGGTGGTGGCGTTGTACGGCATAGAACGTGCGGTGCCATCGATCGTGTTACGCATCGCTGCCGGCGTTGGCGTGGTGGGTCTCAGCGCGGGTGTCGCTGCCGTTACCGAGGTATCCATGGCTCCTGTGTTGGCAGTGGCCGCAGCGATCGCCATTGCGGTGCGCAAACCAACCGAAGCGGCTGTGTGGGCGCTCATGGCCGGCGTGTTGCCGGTCGCAGTCTTCGTGGAGTGGCCGTGGCGAATCGTTGGCGCAATGAACGACCTGGGATTGGATGGCATGGACCGGGTGCAACCGCTGGTAGCCGGCGTCTTGTCCACCCTCGTACTCATTGCGGTGACGCGGATGGTACCTCGAATGGAAATCGCGTGGTCGGCAATCGTGATCGCCATGGTGACCTTGCTGGTGAACGTCGGAGGTTTCGCCGACGTCCAGGGTGGGTTGCTGACGCTGGCCGTGGTGATACTCAGCCTGGAACTGGCAGCCATCGCGACCGATCGCAATCCACTGTGGAAGCCGATCATGGCCCTCGTTGCCACCCTGGCCGAGCTGCTTGCCGCCGCCACCACTGCCGCTCTGTTCGCGCTGGGCGCGCTGGCAACGATGACAAGAACCCCTGAGAGTCTGCCGGGCTACGGTGCCGCCGCCGCGCTGCTCGCACTCGCGTGGGTCGTAGCCGATGCTCGTCGTGTCGATGACGACGTGGATTGGTTGACGGCACTCGTGATGGGATCGGACTGGTCACCCACGACGATCATGTTTCCGGCTGCAGTGCTCGCTGCTGTCACCCTGTTCGGCGTCCCTCTGGCCGGAGTCGCACTGGTGGCTTTGGCGCTGGCGTTCTGGATGGTCGCCACGTGGCGATCCGGATCCACCTACGGAGCCCTGGGGCTGGTCGCACTCGCTGCGGTCGCCGCCTCGCAGGCCGGACCGTGGATCGAACTTCTTCTGGGCGGCGTCGGCGCCGGCGTGTTGAGCTACGCCGCTCGACAACGAGTCCGGGCACGAGATCATTTCGTCGCGTTGACCGCGGCCTGTGCGAGCGTGTTCATCTGGCTGGTCTCGGCCGAATCGCTTCTACAGGACCACTCGTTGGGCTGGCCACTGCTCTTGGTGTTGATCGGTGCCTGGGCGACGAGCTGGGCGCTCGATGTTCGCACCGCTCAGCCTGCGCACGCGGCGCATTACATCGGCCGTGCAAGTGCCTGTGCGCTGCTCATTGCCTCGCTGTGGATCGATTCCGAAGTCAGCTTGGCGATGGCAATTGCCGTAATGGCCTTGGCGGCTGTCGACTATGTGCGCACCATGGGCTCCGGTGAGGTCACGGGCGCTCCCGCGACCACCGCCTACGCCGTGATTTTCGGCGCTGCGCTCGGTGTGGCCGGTGTCCCGGTCGCAGCACTGGTCGGCCTGTCGTTGGCCACGGCCGGGGCGACCCTGGCGGGGGCGGGGTTCGTGCTGGTCGGCATTGCGCTGGTCTCGCCTCAGAGCGCAGAACTGGCGCTGGCATCAGCGGCAGTCACCACGTCGGCACTCGGACTCGTGTTGTCGTTGGGGCAGGCCTCGACGTTCGCCATAGCGCTCGTCGCCGTGGGTGCTTCCGTCATGTTCGCGGCCGCCGGCTTGCGAGACCTGGCCATTGGTGTCACGGGGTACATCGTGTGTGGCCTTGGTGTGTCGCTGCAACTGGCGGTGTGGCACGTGATGTGGCTCGAGCCGTACTTGGCCCTGCCTGCCTTGGCTGCCCTGGCGGCTGGCTATCACTTCCAGCGATCCGGGATCAGCAGCTGGGCCACGTATGCGCCGACCGTTGCGCTGCTGGCCTATGTGAGCATCGCCGAACGCTGGGCAAGTGGCTCGGCGTGGCACGCCGTGATCGCAGGCGGTATCGGTGTCATGGCCGTGATCGCCGGTGGCTACGGCAAACTCGTGGGTCCGCTGATCTCGGGCTCGGTAGTGTTGGCCGTCGTTGTCGGCTACGAGAGCCTCGGCCCCGCAGCGCTTGTGCCGACATGGGCATGGCTGGCGACCGGCGGCGCAGTGCTGTTGGCCGCAGGCGTGGCCATCGAACGCAGCGACACCAGCCCGCTCGAGCGTGGCCAGCAGATTCGGTCGGTCATCACCACTCAGTACTCGTAGGGATTACGAGCCCGGTGGTTCCGCTTTCTACACTCTGCCTTGCCGTGATGCCAACGAAAGATGCTTGCTATGGCCGATGAACTGTTGACCGAAGTCCGTGACCGGGTGATGGTCATCACCCTCAACCGACCCGAGGCCATGAACTCGGTGAATATCGAACTGGCTCAGCAGATGGCCGCAGCCATGGAAGAGCTCGACGCCAACCCCGATCTGTCAGTCGGTGTGCTCACCGGCAACGGTCGAGGCTTCTCTGCTGGCATGGACCTGAAAGCCTTCGTCAGCGGCGGCATGCCCAATCTGCCAGAGCGTGGTTTCGCCGGCATCACCGAGAAGGCGGCCGACAAGCCGTTGATTGCTGCCGTCGAAGGCTTCGCCCTGGCTGGAGGCCTGGAGATCGCGCTGAGTTGTGACCTGTTGGTTGCTTCCAAGGGCGCCAAGCTGGGCATACCCGAGGTCGGCGTCGGCCTCTTCGCCGGCGCCGGTGCGCTGTCACGTCTGCCTCGTCGGGTGCCTTACGGCCTGGCCATGCAGATGGCCCTGACCGGTGAACCAATCACGGCCGAGGTCGGTCACGACTTCGGGCTGGTCCAGGTGCTGACCGAAAAAGGTGAAGCACTCGACGGCGCCCTCGATCTGGCAGCACGGGTGGCAAAGAACGCACCGCTCGGCCTGGCGGCATCGAAGCGGTTGATTCGCGACCTCGGAGGCGTCGATGGCGAATTCTGGGGCGACCAGCAGCCACTGATCGACAGCGTATTCAGCAGCGCCGATGCCATCGAGGGTGCAACGGCATTCGCAGAAAAGCGCTCGCCCAACTGGACCGGCAAGTAGCGGCGCCAAGAAAAGCAGTAGCTTCGAGGTTGCATGGCTGACGCTCCCCTGACCGAACTCGAACTGCTGCGCTGGGCAGAATCGCTGGCGGCGATTGCCCAGACCGGACTGGCATTCACCGAAAGCCTCTACGAGCAGGAACGCTTCGAAGAGATATTGCACGTTGCGGCCGAGATCAAAGCGCACTCGGCGTATGGATTCGACGAAGTTGCACAAGTCAACGAGTGGATGAAAGGCGTTGGCCAACGCACTGCCGGTTACGTCACCCCAAAGACTGCCATCGGCGCGGTTGTCAGCAACGACGACGGGGAGCTGCTGCTGGTTCAGCGGTCCGACAGTGGCATCTGGCTCTACCCGACCGGCTGGGCCGACGTGGGCTACTCACCGGCCGAAGTTGCGGTCAAAGAAGTCAAAGAGGAGACCGGAATCGATTGCGAGCCGGTTCGATTGTTGACGGTCATCGATGGCCTGCGCGCCGGGTTCACGCGCATTCCGCTGTACTCGCTGGTGTTCTTCTGTAGAGCCACCGGCGGCGAGCTGAAACCTCATCCCCTGGAAACGCTCGACGTAGGGTTCTACAGCCGCGACAATCTGCCCGAGCCGCTGGCTGGCCAGGGTGACTGGGTAGAGCAAGCTTTTGCCGCCATCGATGGCGCCGAGCATCCGACCCGCTTCGACCAACCACGCCCCGCTGCTGAATGGCCGCCGTTCCCGAGCCCCGACGCCACCTGAGCCATGGTAGATCGAGAGATCAATGCGGTCACCTTGATCGTGGGTGACATGGCGGCGGCGGTGCAGTTCTACAACCGGCTCGGCTTCGAGACGGTCTACGGAGGTGCCGATACGCCCTTCACATCGTTGAAGATCGGTGCCAACTTCGTGAACCTGCAGCTCACCGGCGCCACGCCCGGGACTGGTTGGGGTCGCGTGATCTTCCACGTCGAGAGCCCCGACGACGTGTATGCCACGGCGCTGCACCACGGCTATGTAGCCGAAACAGAACCAACCGACGCTGCGTGGGGCGAGCGTTACTTTCACATCCTGGACCCCGACGGACACGAACTCAGCTTCGCCCGCCGCCTCGACTGAAGTCGTAGCGAGCCGTCAGATGAACAAGGCCTGCCGGTTTCGGGCCGGCATCGCCAACAATGCGTTGGCGATGCCGCCCAGGGTTGATCGCTGCAGACTGGGAAGCCGGGAATGGGCTGATCGATCGTTACTGATCATCGACGACATCGGGTTCGAGAATCAGACGGCTTCCTCGGTCATAGGTCAGATAGTTCCATGCCCAGTTGACCAACACGTTGGCGCGATTGCGGAAACCGATCAGCATCACGAGGTGCAGCGCCAGCCAGGCCACCCAACCGGCGAAGCCGGTGATCTTGGCTCCGTTTGGCAGCTCGACCACCGCAGCATTGCGACCAATGGTGGCCATGGAACCCTTGTCGTGATACTCAAAGGGTGGTGGCGTCGGATCGTCGGCCAATCGAGCGGCGACCACCTCGGCCACGTAGTCACCAGCCTGGATTGCCGCCGGCGCAACCTGGGGAACCAATTCGCCAGCAGGTGATACGGCGGCGGCCATATCGCCGATCACGAAAACGTTCGGATGATCAGGCAACTGCAATGATGCGTTGACGACCAGGCGGCCGCCTCGGGTGGTCTCGCCCAGCTGTTCGGCCATCGGATGTGCGCTCACCCCTGCCGCCCAGACCAACGTGTTCGTGGCAATGACGGTGTCGTTGGTGAGTCGAATGTGGTCGGCCTCGACCGATGCGACATTGTTACCGAGCATGACTTCGACCCCCATCTGTTCGAGGCGGGTTCGTGCATGGGCGCCGAGCTCGGGCGTAAACGTTCCGAGCAGCCGGTCTTGGCCTTCGACCAGGATGACGCGAGAAGCGGACACGTCGAGCTCGGTGAAGTCCTTGGCCAACACTCGGTCGAAGAGCTCGGCGAAACCGCCAGCCATCTCCACGCCGGTCGGCCCACCGCCTGCGATCACCACGGTGGTGGCAGCGGCACGGAAGCCGGCATCGGAACTCTGTTCGGCAGCTTCGAATTGGCGAAGGATGTGGTTGCGAATCGAAATGGCCTCGTCGGCGCTTTTCAGCCCGAAGGCATGAGTGGTCACGCCGGGCACGCCGTAGTCGGCAGTCACTGCACCCAGGGCCAAGACGAGCTGGTCATACGGCAGCGGTGGCCCATTGGCCAGCATCACTCGTTGCTGGTCGAGGTCGATGCTGGTGACCCGCGCCAGCAGGGCCCGGGCGTTGGCCTGGCGCTGGAATATGCCGCGCGTGGCGTAACAGATGTCGTCGACCCCTAGGCCTGCGGTGGCCACCTGGTAGAGCAGCGGCTGGAAGGTGTGGTGATTTCGCTGGTCGACCACGGTCACGTCGACGGGTGCGTCAGCAAGGGCTTTGGCGGCTGCGAGTCCGCCGAATCCTGCGCCGATGATCACCACCTGTGGCTTGGCAGTACCCATAGTGTGTTCAGCATGTCACATTGTGAATAACTTCACAATGTGACAGTGGCGATGAGCCGACGTCCAGCGCGCTCGGGGATCAGATCACGGCTGAGTCCGGCGAGGCCCGATAGCGCTCGGTCAGCCAGGTGAGTACCTTGCGCCCGTAGGTGTCGATCGCCAACGATGCTGCCAGTAACGGGGCGATGATCAGTCCGTCGGCCCACCAGTGGTGACCGGTGCCGGCGACGACCAACAGCGTGATGATCACATGCGACAGCGCCAACCAGCGCCATGTACTGGTGCTGGCTGCTACCACCCCAAACGACACGATCGCCGACCAAGCGACATGGATCGAGGGCATGGCCGCAAACTGCTGGGACACTCCCGTGCCGATCGGTCCATAGGGCGACAGGTCATACACCGCAGGTAGATCGATGAACCCGAGCTCAGGCAGAAACCGGGGTGGCGCTACTCGAATGAAGCGAATGAACAGCGAGAACGCCGTCAGGATGGCGAGCGCATTGCGCCATCGTGAAAACGCGTGTCGCTGGCGGATGAACAGCCAGACAAGGAACATCCACAGCACGGGGACATGCAGCCCGATGTAGTACAGACTTGCCAGGCGCCCCAGCCAGTCGTGGTCGATCAAGAACTGCTGCAACGTCAGCTCGCTCGGCAAAGAGAAGCGGTCTTGCCACTCTGCAATCGATTGGCCACGGACGAGCGCCCCTTCGGCCTGCACGAGTGGCAGCTTGCGAGCCATGCGCCAGATCGAATACAGACCGGAAATGATGGCCATCTCGGTAGCCGCTTGAGTGAGCGACGTGACGAGCTCGGTGGGGCGGGCGCGCCGAAACCCCACGATCAGCAATGTGAAGAGGATGGCAGCAATCGCTGATTGCTGCCACGTTGGCCATGGCATGTGGGCTAGGCGTCTCCGGCAGCGATGAGTGCAAGCTGATCGGCGTGCTGATCGACGAACCCGGTTTCGAGCTCGAACTGGACTTGCAGGAACAGGTCTTCGTCGAGGCAGTCCTGCGAGTCGGCCGCGACACGCAACTCGAAGTCCACCAACTCGTCATGGGCAGCTTGCACCTCCGGTACCCACGAAAATCCCTGCAGCGCGCTCGCAGATGAGCACGCGCCGACCATCAGCACATGCACACAGATCAAGCAGGCCAGCCGCCTACACCCCAGTGCAACCCCTCGTCCCATCAGCCCAGAGTATCAATTGTCCTGCCGCTCGTTCCCCGCGCGTCATGCCAGCGAGTTCAATAACTACGAGGCAGGCCCAGGATCTTGCTGGAGATGAAGTTGAGGACCATCTCTTGGCTGACGGGTGCGATCTTCATCAGTCGTGCTTCCCGCCAGTAGCGCTCCACGTGGTACTCGCTGGCGTAGCCGAAGCCACCGTGGGTCTGCATGGCGCGGTCGGCGGCGAAGAAGCCCGCCTCCGACGCCAGGTACTTGGCGGTGTTCGCGGCTTCGGCGCACGGCAGATCCTTGTCGTACAACCAGGACGCTTCGCGAATGATGAGCTCGGCCGCCTTGAGCTTCATGTGGGCTTCGGCCAAGGGAAACGCAATGCCCTGGTTCTGGCCGATCGGCCGATTGAAGATGATGCGCTCCTTGGCGTACTCGCTGGCCCGGCGGATCGAAGCTCGACCGATGCCCAGCGCTTCGCTGGCAATGAGCACCCGCTCGGGATTGAGCCCATCCAGGATGTAGCGGAAGCCTTTACCCTCGTCGCCGATCAGTCGGTTGGCGGGCACCCGCAGGTTGTCGTAGCGAACCTCGCACGACACCACGGCGTTGCGTCCGAGTTTGGGGATCGGTGTGATGTCGACCGCCGGATCCTGCAGGTCGACCAAGAACAGCGAGATGCCGTCGGTGCGACTCTCGCACTCTTCGATCGGCGTGGTGCGCACGAGCAGCAGGCACATCTCGCAATACGGCGCCTTGGTCGTCCAGACTTTGGCGCCATTGATCACGTATTCGTCGCCGTCGCGCACGGCCCGGGTTTTGATCTGGGTGGTGTCGGTGCCGGCGTCGGGCTCGGTCACGCCAAACGCCACGTGCAGCTCGCCGGATGCGACTCGAGGCAACACTTCGGCCGCCAACTCGGGCGAGCCGTACTTGCGTACCGGTTCCATGCCAAAGACCGACAGGTGAACGGCCGAGCAACCATTCATGGCGGCGCCCGACGCGGCGATCTCCTCGAGCATGATCGACGCTTCGGTGATGCCTTGTCCGCCTCCGCCGTACTCAGATGGGATGGCCATGCCGACCCAACCACCCTCGGCCAGCTTCTCGTAGAAGTCCCACGGGAACTCGTGATCGCGATCCTTCTGCAGCCAGTACTCGTCGGGGAAGTCGGCACAGATTCGTTGGATCCCCTCGCGGATCGCCTGGTGGTCAGCGTTTGGTGAGAAGTCCATCGCCGTCCATCGTCGCTGATCAGTGCAGCGACAGGCAACTCGCTGTCAGTGCGGCAGCACGTCGGCCAGACTGTCGCCGTCGATCGTGATGGCAAGCCAATGTGGCTGGTCATCTGCGGCTCGGGTCGGGTCGGTCGTCGCCAGAACGAGCTGGCCGCTGGCAACGGCATCGTCGAGCACCGGCCGGTGAGCGGGCAACGAGAACCCGAGCGCAAACGTGCACCGCACGGGAATCGATACCCGGATGCCGAGCAACAATTGGTGGCCGCCGTCGACGGGCACGCAGATAGCTTCGGTCGCGATGTCGCCGATGCCTTCGATGGCATGGACCCGAGCCAGATCGGCAACCTCGGGATGATCGGCGGTGTCCACCACCACGGTCGGCAGCCGCTCGCCGTCGACCGAGACGGTGGTCCCGATGTCGAGGACCGGCAGAAGAGGAGCGCCACTCATGCCAGCACGCTAACGGTCGACGAACCTGCGTAAGTGACCTGCCCGCTTACGCAGGTTGGAGCGCCACTCATGCCAGCACGCTAACGGTCGACGAACCTGCGTAAGTGACCCGCCCGCTTACGCAGGTTGCGGCTGATGCGTGAGTGGCGGTGCGGGATGCTTGACTTGTGGGGTGCTCACCGAACTCGATGCTCACCCCGAGGCCACCGATCCCGAACCCTTTGCGGGACCGGATCACCCGATTCGCCAGCTCACTCGGGCCGTGGCATTCGGCAAGGAGTGGAAGCCGGAACACGCCGAGCGCATGTCCAAGTTGTTCAACGAACTCGCGCCGGATTGGTCGGCGGACCATGTCGATGCCACCAAAGCAGCCCCGGTGCGCGACGCACTCGAACGTGGCGGAGTGCCCCTTGCAGGTAGCTGGCTCGAGGTCGGCTCCGGAACCGGTGCCGGAGCCCGGGTGCTCGACGGGCAGGTCGGGTCGCTCGTCTGCACCGATCTCTCGGGCGGCATGTTGAGCCATGCTCCGGACCTGGCACCGCGGGCGCAATCCGATGCCAGTTCATTGCCCTTCGACGCCGATTCCTTCGACGCCATGTTGCTGATCAACATGTTGTTGTTTCCCGCCGAGGTCGATCGTGTACTGCGCCCCGAAGGCACCCTGCTGTGGGTAAACACGCTGGGTGACCAAACACCGATCCACCTCCCGGCCGCCGATGTGCTCGAAGCGCTGCCCGGCGACTGGGTGGGAATGACTGCTCGTGCCGGAACCGGCTTCTGGCTCACTGCCCATCGTGCCTGAGCCTGACAATCATCGGGGCCACGACAGCACCCCGGTCCGCACTCCCGCTGCCGCCTTGGATGGGCGCGATGGCGACGCAGCTCGATGATGCGGGTGCGTAGCTGGCACGGTGTGCTCGCCGCGTTCGTGCTCTCAGCGGTTGCCTGCTCGTCGACGGTCGACGTGACTGCACAGCGAGAAGCAGCTCCGACCCCAACGGCGATCGCCGAGCCTGCGCGCGCCACACCTGCGCCGACCCCGACGGAACCGCCGCCGCCCGCCACCGCGGTGCCTACACCGACCGCTAGTCCTGAACCCACGCCCACGCCGACCCCGATACCGACGCCGCAGCCGCCGGGGCCATGCGATGCCGGCCCGCTTGCACTTGCGGACCCGAACCGCCCGATCTATGCGGCTGATCTTGCGGTCGACCCGATCTCGCGCACGGTCACCGGTGACCTGTCCGTCGACTTCACGCCCGATATGGCTGTCAGCGAGATCTATCTGCGGCTCTGGCCGAATGGGCCGCGACCAGCAGCAGGCGGCGTTGCTATGACCATCTCCGACGTGTTCATTGCCAACGAGCGAACCGGCGAACCAGCAGGCGAATTCGAAGCCGACATGACCGATCCGACGACCGCCAGGTTTGCGCTGGGTTCCGCGGTCGAGGCCGGCGAGACACTCTTGATCAGCCTTCGCTTCGAGCTGGTTGTGCCCATCGAGCTCAACTCTCGGCTGTCTGGTCGAGACGACTACATGCGTCTCGGCACCCTGCTGCCGATCTTGCCGTGGGAGCCCGGAATTGGATGGGCGCGGGATCCGGCGACCAGCCTGTTCGCCGAGGCGGTGTCTTCGCCAGTCGCCGACTACAGCGTGAAGGTCGCAGTGCCCGAGGGCTACGACGTGCTCGCGTCGGGTGTTGTCGACGATGCTGGCGTATGGCGAGTCGCAGCCGCCCGCGATTTCTCGCTGAGTGTCGGCCGATTCCGAACCCTTAACGCCGTCGCCATGGCACCCGAGCCGGTGCAGGTGACGGTCGGCGTGCACGAGACCATCGACGACGATCCCCAGGTGTATCTCGACAAGATCGTCGACTCGCTCGAACAGTTCAGCAGCCGCTGGGGTCAGTATCCGTGGCCGTCACTCACGTTTGCCATCACCCCCAACCTGAGTGGTGGCATCGAGTTCCCCACCCACATCCAGCAGGGGCCGAACACCCAAGGCCGGGTGACCAGCCACGAAGTCGGCCATATGTTCTTCTACTCGCTGGTGGGCAACAACCAGGGCGCCGCCCCATGGCTCGACGAGGGCCTGACCAGCTACGCCGAGTTCACCTACGAAGGGACCCCCGCCAACGCGTTCCCCATCCCGGCTGCGGGCGTCGGCGAAGCCACCGAACCCATGACCTTCTGGGAGCAACGAGCCGACATCTACTACCGCTCGGTCTATGCCCAGACGGGGTTTGCGTTGCAGCTGTTGGGCCCGCAGCCCGATGTCGACTGTGCACTCGCTCGCTACGTCGCCCAGAACGCCTATCAGATCGCCACCGCCGACGACTTCGTCGCCGCCTTTCTGCCAACGTTTCCCGACATCGTCAACCAGATGGCCGCACTCGGCGTCGACCTCGAACAGTCCGGGTAGGACGCCTTCGGGAACAAGCACATGGCCAATGGTCGGGGCGGGCAGGTACTTGTACCGCAAAACGATCTGTGCGATCCCGGACCGCTTCGCAGGTTGGCTGCGGTGCGCGTACGCTCGGGGGATGAGTGCAGCGAGTTTGATTGACTATGGCGTCAACCGAAAAGGCCACCGCCAGACGCGACGGCAGTGGTTGACCAATGGCCCACCTCGAGCGCTCGTGTTGATGAGTCACGGCATCTCGGAACACTCTGGTCGCTACGAAGCCGTCGGTGCGCAGTTCGCAGCCGCCGGGATTGGTGCCGTTGCAATCGACCAGCGGGGCCACGGCACCACCGAGGGCACCAAGGGCTACGTCCACTCTTTCGACGGGTTTCTCGATGATGTCGAGGATCAGCTCGCCGAGCTACGAGCAATGGGTGTTCCCGTGATCTTGCTCGGACATTCGATGGGTGGTCTGGTCGCCACCTCGTACGCGATCAGCGACCGACCTTCTCCTGACCTACTCGTGCTGAGCGGCCCGGCACTTGGCACCGATCTGCCGGGCTGGCAGATCACCGCCGTGAGCAAGTTCGCGCAGTTGGCGCCCAAGCTCTTCATCGGCCCGCCATTCGACACCAGGGTGCTGTCGCGAGACCCCGAGGTCGGCAAGGCATACGACGCGGATCCGTTGGTGAAGCCCGGCGGCAGTTCGAACCTGCTTGCCGAGTTGATGTCGACCATGAAGGCCACGGCCGCACGCGTGAACGAACTCGCCGTGCCCACGTTGTGCCTGCACGGTGCTGAAGACGAACTGGTTCCGGTATCGGGTTCAGAGGTTCTCGAAGGCGTGCCGGGGGTCGAAAGACGGGTGCTGCCCAACCTGCGTCACGAGGTCTTCAACGAGCCCGAAGGGCCTGCGCTGGTGGCCTCGGTTGTCGATTGGATCGATACCCAACTCGCAGCAGTTTGATCCAGGCGATCAGGTGGTTCCGCTCGATCAGCTCGATCAGCCGGTGCGGGTGAACAGATACGCGAATGCGGACTTCTTGTACGGCACCCCGCGTCCGAGTTCATGCAGGCGGGCAGCGGTCACCTCTTCGTCCTTCTTGGGCATGAAGTAGCTGGCCAGGTTCGTAGTTGCGAACAAGTACTTGTTGTCGCGGGCAGTGATCACGCCGGTCAGCTCGTAGCGGTAGTCGATCGAAGCCATAGATGCATCGCCGTGGCTGGCATTGACGAGCAGCGACCCGCCGACCTTGAGGTGCCGTGTGCAGTGCTCGGACACGAACCCGGCATAGAGCGAGATCAGCAGATCGACCGAACGGTCGCGCACATCGAGGTCGTCGGTGTAGTCCGCGTGGATGGCCTGCAGCTTGTACTTGGTGTCATCGTCGCGTTGGGCGTCGATGATTTCGCGCACGCCGGCTTCGTCGGCGAAGAACTTGGGAAAGCGCTTGTCATTGTCGACATAGATCACGTTGTCAAAGACCATCGACGGGGCGATGTCGACAAAGGAGCCGGGGTAGAGAACCTTGTTGGCGTCTATCGAACGAGCAACGGTACGAAACAGCCGTTCGCGGTCGCCGGGATGGCGATCTTGGGCCGCCCATAGCTTCGCCGTATGTTTGTCCATCACGAGACCCTACGTACCAACTGGCGTGGGCGGACGGTTTGTGCCAGATCGCACGGATTTCGTTGTTACCCGGACAGCCCTGCAGAGCGCCCGGAGCGACCCGGGGGTGACCGACTTCAGTGATCGCCGCGTTGGCGCAGGAACTGCTCGACTTCGGCGACGAGTTGTTCGGGTGACGCGTCATGGTTGGCGTCGTAGTGGCGTTCGAGTTCGGCAATGAACTCGACGGTCTCGGGATCTTCTTCGACATAGGCGTCGACCTGGCGAACGTACTCGACGCTTTCGCGCTGCAACTCGTCGGTCTCGAACTCAGCACCCAGCAGGTCACGCAGTTTCTTGAGCAGTGCCAGTGCTGCCTTGGGTGACACCGCGCCCGGCACATAGGTCGGCACGGCAGCCCACAGCGATGCGTACGGGATACCTGCAACGCTGCATGCGGAATGGATCACACCGATGATGCCGGTCGGGCCTTCGTAGGTCGATGCCTCGAGATCGCTGAGGGCCTCGAGATCACCCGACGATGAGCCGTAGACCACCGTTGGGCGGGTATGAGGCACGTCGGCCAGCAATGCGCCGAAGCTGACAATCGTGGACACGCCCATGTCGTGGGCCACACCCAGGATGGTCTCGGTGAACGAACGCCATTTCAGCTGAGGCTCGGTGCCGCGCACGATGATGAGATCACGGCCTTCGAGGGCTCCTTCGGCAATCGCGAAGGTGGTCGAGGGCCACGAAATGCGACGCTCGCCTGTTTGGGTCAACTCGATTGATGGGCGGATAGCGGTGAAGTCGAAGAACTCTTCGGCATCGATGGCGGCGAACGGTGCCGCGCTCCACGTTTGTTCGAGATACTCAGCAGCCGACGATGCAGCGTTGCCGGCGTCGTTCCAGCCGGCGAACGCGACCACCATGACAGGATTCTGCGCCGAGCGGCGCTGATACCAGTCCAAGTGTCGGGTCTGCGACCCGCCCCGTTGCTCCGTCACAAAGCTCACACTATCTGTGATGTCGACTTCTGCAACCGCAGAATCACAACAGCAACACCCGCCTCAACGCTCGATTCTTCTAGGCTGCGAGCGTGTCTGAAGATGACGTCCTTATCGAAGAAGTCACCGCAGTCGATGACGAGTTGGTGGCCGCGTTCGAGTTGCTCATTCCACAGCTTTCCTCTTCGAACCCGCCGCCGCCGGCCAAAGACCTGCAAGCCATTGTCGACGCGCCCGACTCGGTGCTGCTGATCGCGCGCGACGAACGAGACAGCGATCGCATTGTGGGCTCACTCACGCTGGCGATGTTCCGGATCCCCACCGGCTACCGGGCGTGGATCGAAGATGTCGTGGTTGACACGGCTGTTCGGGGGCGCGGCATCGGCGACAAGCTCAACCGCGTTGCGCTCGAACGAGCCCGAACCGCAGGCGCCACCACCGTGGATCTGACCAGCCGGCCGAGTCGCGAGGCCGCCAACCGGTTGTACAAGCGCATCGGCTTCGAGCAGCGCGAAACCAACGTGTATCGATACAAGCTCTGAAAGCGGCTCAGGTGCTCACGGCGGCCAAGTCGCTGTCGACCATCATGGCCACGAGTTCTTCGAAGCTCACCTTGGGCGACCATCCGAGTTTCTCGCGAGCCAGCGTGGGGTCGCCGAGTAGGTAGTCGACCTCGGCCGGGCGTTCGTATCGCTCGTCGTGGCGCACGAAGTCCTGCCAGTTCATGTCGAGGTAGCCGAAAGCCGTCTCGCAAAAGTCGCGCACGCTGTGAGCCTGGCCGGTGCCGATCACGTAGTCGCGGGGCTCATCTTGCTGCAGCATGAGCCACATTGCCTCGACGTAATCGCCGGCGTATCCCCAGTCGCGTTTGGCGTCCAGGTTGCCCAGATACAGCAGGTCTTGCTTGCCGACCTTGATGTTCGCCGCGGCTCGCGTGATCTTGCGAGTAACGAACGTCTCGCCGCGTCGTGGGCTCTCGTGGTTGAACAAGATGCCGCTGACCGCGAACATGTCGTAGCTCTCGCGGTAGTTCACGCACAACATGTGGGCGAATGCCTTGGCACAGGAATAAGGGCTTCGCGGATGGAACGGCGTCTTCTCGCTCTGCGGCGGCGGCGACGCACCGAACATCTCAGACGATGACGCCTGATAGAAGCGCGTGCTGCGAGAGTTCATACGCACCGCTTCGAGCAACCGCAGCGTGCCGGTGCCGGTGATGTCGGCGGTGAACTCGGGTATCTCGAAGCTGACCTTCACATGGGATTGTGCCGCCAGGTTGTAAACCTCGTCGGGCTGGATCTCTCGCACGAGGCGGGCGAGGGCCGAGCTATCCGCAAGGTCGCCGTAATGGAGAAAGAAGTTCTTGTTGCGGTCCTGTGGGCCTCGGTAGATGCCATCGAGGCGCCATGTGTTGATAGACGAGGACCGACGAATCAGCCCGTGGACCTGATAGCCCTTGGTCAACAGGAGCTCGGCGAGATAACTGCCGTCTTGACCGGACACGCCGGTGATGAATGCGGTTGGCATCGCGAGTCCTGCCCGGTAGTGCTGAATTGCCGCTCAAGGGTACCCAGTGCTCGGCGAACCGGATCGACTATCGGTTCATGCGCTTGCTATGAGTGCGTCAGATTTCCATGCCCTTGGCCACCACGGGCTCGAGCTTGTGGACTTCGGGAGCACCGGCCATGAACGCGCCAATGGCGCGCATGGCGGCCTTCATGCCATCGCCCTTGCCGTGCACATCGACCGCAGCCTGGTCGGTGTAGAGCTCGAAGAACCAGTAGTTGTTGTCGTCGCCCTTGTGTGCGGAATAGATCTCGAGCCCGGCTTCTTCGTTGCTGGCCGTGATCATGTCGGCCAACGCAGCCTCGAATCCTTCGTTCTGGCCTTCGGCACACGGGAGCTTTGCGATGAGTGAGATTTTGGACATGCACTCAACGTAGTCGGGGCGCCGCCGATAGGAGAAGGCCGCACGGAAGCACGCACGGTGATGCCCCGGTCCGATCTGTGACAAGAGGTACGTAGGACTGAGGCAAAAACGCTCGTATGATCCGGCGCTGCGCGCCGCCCGCAAGCGACGTCCTCCCCCACCCTCGAAGGCACGCATGTCCTCATCAATCGCTGCTCCCGCTGCGCGCCCCGCCGAAATCGGGCCTGCGCACTGGCTTTCACAGCCAAGGGTCAACCTCATGTCCGGGCTCGTGGTAGCCCTGGCGCTGATTCCCGAGGCAATCTCGTTCTCCATCATTGCCGGCGTCGACCCCAAGGTCGGCCTGTACGCATCGTTCACGATGGCCATCGTCATTTCGATAGCCGGCGGCCGAACCGGCATGATCTCGGCGGCAACCGGTGCCATGGCGTTGGTGGTCGTGAACCTGGTGGCCGATCACGGTCTCGGCCATCTGTTTGCAGCCACGATTCTGTGCGGATTCATTCAGATGCTCTTCGGGGCCATGCGCGTTGGCTCACTCATGCGTTTCGTGCCCCGCACGGTCATGCTCGGCTTCGTGAACGCGCTGGCGATTCTGATCTTCCTCGCCCAGCTCCCCGCGATCATGTTGGACAAGGATCTCGACGAAGACGCTGGCTTCTTCTCGCAACTGTCGACCATCTTCTCGAACGACGATGGTCTCGGTGGCAAGCGCTTGCTCAATCTTCTGTTCATTGGCCTCGGCTTGTTCGTCATCTACATGCTGCCTCGGCTCACCAAAGTCGTGCCCTCGCCCCTGGTCGCCATTGCTGGTCTGACCGCGGTTGCCTACGCAATGAATCTCGACCTGCCAACCGTTGGCGATGAAGGAGAGTTGCCGAGCGCCCTGCCATGGGTTGCGCTGCCCGATGTGCCATTCACCTTCGAGACGCTGCAGATCATCTTCCCGTACGCGCTGACACTTGCCCTGGTCGGCCTGCTCGAGTCGCTGCTCACGGCACAGATGCTCGACGACATGACCGACACCGACTCCGACAAGAACGTCGAGGCGCGCGGTCAGGGAGTTGCCAATGTTGCCACCGGGTTCTTCGGCGGAATGGCAGGTTGCGCAATGATTGGTCAGTCGATGATCAACCACTCCCAGGGTGGACGCACCCGGCTCTCGACACTCGCATCCGGCGTGTTCCTGATCATCTTGATTTTGGTCCTTGGCGACGTCGTCGCCGTGATTCCCATGGCCGCACTCGTGGCAGTGATGATCATGGTCTCCATCGGCACGTTCAATTGGCGCAGCGTTGGTCCCGATGCGTTGAAGACCATGCCTCGTACCGAGACGGCAGTGATGCTCGCAACCGTTCTCGTGGTGGTCGTGACCCACAACCTGGCCTGGGGCGTAGCCGCCGGTGTGCTGCTGTCGGCAATCTTCTTCGTTCGCCATGTGTCGCACGTCGTGCGAGTGACCAGCGTCGTCGACCCGAGCAACCACGAGCGGTTGTACGACGTCCGCGGCGAGCTGTTCTTTGCCTCGACCAATGATCTGGTGCACTCGTTCGACTACGACGCCGTCAAGATGGAACGAGTCGAAATCGACCTGAGCAATGCCCGAATCTGGGACACCAGCGCGGTGGCGGCACTCGACGACGTCGTCGCCAAATTCGCCGAGCGCGGCATCGAGGCCGAACTCGTGGGCCTCAACCGCCACGCCGAACGACTGCACACCAACGCCACGGGCAAAGTCTCCAGCCACTGAGTTTCTTCGCTCCGCTTGGGGCGACGTTCGTCGCATATGGTTTCTTGTTGGTTGGTGCGCTTCGTCCCTCCGCGCTTTTCGCTCGTCCCTCGCTCTTGGGTGTGTTTCTTCGCTCCGCTCGGGAGTAGTCCGCGTTTGGCTCGTTCCTCGCGCAAACGCTGTTGGCGACCTCCATGTCCACGGTCCTTCCTGGCGCTTCTGGATCGAGACGTGCGTTGCAGGGCTTGCGGGGACCGTCGGCTCGTGGATGTCGGATAGCCGCAGCGAAGCAAGGCGTACTACCCGCGCTTCGTCCCTCCGCGCTTTTCGCTGCGCTCGGGGCGACGTTGATCGTATGGCTCTCAGGGATTGCTGGCATGTACGGCTGTGATAGCCGCAGCGGAGCGAGCACATCTCTCGCGGAAATCTGTGAAAGCTACCCTTGAGGGGTGAACGAAGCAGCAGAGATCGGCGCCGTCACTGCTAACGCGGCTCGGGCTTTGCTTCGACTGCGTGGCGAGACCGCTGGCCGTGCTCTCGCGGAGCTCTTGGTGCGGCGCTATCGAGCGCTGACCGACTTGCAGAAGATCGACTTCTTTCGCGTGCTTCTCGACGAGTTCGGTGCGGATCGCTCCGTCGTCGATGCTGCGATAGCTGCCTACCAAGACGATCCCGGCGAGCAGACCATGGTGGCGCTGGCCGAGGCAGCGGATTCGCAACGTCTCGACTTGTTTCGTGCCATCAATACGGCACCCGGTGGCATTGCAGTATTGCTCGACATGCGCACCGTCTTGCTCACGCATCGCCATGAAATGCCCGAGTTGATGCCCGTCGAGCAGGACCTCAAGTACCTGCTCACCTCATGGTTCAATCGTGGGTTCTTGCGGCTCGAGCAACTCAGCTGGCAGACGCCAGCCCATATTCTCGAAAGCCTGATCAGGTACGAAGCCGTCCATGAGATTCGAGGATGGAGCGACCTTCGTCGGCGGCTCGCTCCCGACCGGCGCTCATTCGGATTCTTCCACCCCGCGCTGCCTGACGAGCCCATCATTTTCGTCACCGTTGCCCTGACCAAAGGCTTGGCCACCTCGATTCAAGATGTCATCGATGCGCCCACTCCCGAGCCGTTCGCACCCGAGACCGCCCAGGCCGATACTGCGATTTTCTATTCGATCACGAATTGCCAGACGGGCCTGCGCGGAATTTCATTCGGCAGCTTTTTGATCAAACAGGTCACCGAACGCCTGGCGGCGGAACAGCCGACCGTCACCACGTTCTCCACGCTGTCACCTGTTCCCGGTTTGGCGTCCTGGTTGACGCAGCAGCATCCGCAGGTCGACACGAGTGACGAATCTCAGATGGTCGCATTGTGCGCGCGCTATCTGCTCACGGTCCGGCGACGAGGGTTGCCCCAAGATGCTGTTGCCCGCTTCCACCTACGCAATGGGGCTCGAGTCGAACAGATCAATTGGCAGGGTGACACCTCACCGAAAGGGTTGGCCGAGTCGCACGGCCTGCTCGTGAACTATCTGTACTCGGGCCAGGACATCGCCGACAACAACGAAGCGTTGACGCTCGACGGGCTGGTTACGGCATCGAAGCAAGTCGCCGACCTGCTCGATCCGTTCGACGAGTCTCTGGTGCGAGTGTCGACAAACTGAGGGCGCAGCGCAGGTGACAGAGTAGAGCGATGAGAGCAGCCATTCTTCGCCGTGGACAGATGGTCGTCGAGGACCTTGCCGACCTGACACCGGGTCCCGGCCAGGTGCTGGTCGAACCGCTGGCATGCGGAATCTGCGGCTCGGACCTGCACACCGTTGACCATGCGCACGACATGGTCGAGGCGGCAGCGGCCGCAGGAGTTGCTTCCTTCGCCGAAGGTTTCGACCCAGATCAGGATCTGGTCATGGGTCATGAACTTTCGTGTCGGGTCATCGGACTCGGCGCAGGTGTCACCACCATTGCCGAGGGTGACGAGTTCGCAGCCATGCCGTACCTCGAGACTCCCGACGGGCGAGTCGTTCCGGGATACAACAACCGCTTCCCCGGTGGCTACAGCTCGCAGATGCTGCTGAGTCCCGAAGCGCTGCTGCCCATACCCAACGGCCTAGATCCAGATCTTGCGGCGTTGACCGAACCCATGGCCGTTGGCCTGCATGCAGTCAACGAATCCTCGATCAGCCCCGACCGGGTGGCGTTGGTCGTGGGCGCCGGACCCGTGGGGCTGGCGATCATTGCTTCGCTGGCCGCCGCTGACATCGAGGCGATCATCGCCTCTGATTTCTCGCCCACTAGACGAGGCGTCGCCATGCAAATGGGTGCGCACCAGGTGGTGGACCCGGCGAGCGAATCGCTCATCGATGCCTGGCGGGCGGCCAGCGACGGCATCACCCCTCCCGTGCTCTACGACGCCGTTGGTGTTCCCGGCATGATCGACCAGCTCATGGTGCGGGCTCCCGCGCACAGCGAGATCCTGATCGCAGGGGTGTGCTTTCCGCCCGACAACTTCCGACCATCGATCGGCATCTACAAGCATCTGTCACTGCGCTTTGTGCTCGGCTGGTCACCCGAGGAGTTTGCCCAGTCGCTGCACAACCTCTCCGAAGGTCGCATCGACGGTGCACAGCTCATCACCGGCCGGGTGGACATAGACGGTGTGCCCCAGGCATTCGAGGATCTCGCCGATCCCGAACAGCACGTGAAGATCCTCGTCAAACCCAACAGCTAGCGCACGCCGCACACGCAACGAGCCAAAGGCGCACTACCTGGGCAAAGTGCCGGGGTGAGCTTCTTCGATTGCATGCAGGGTCGACAGGCCGATGCGTCCGTGGGCCAACAGATGATTCACGAGCCCTTCGAGCGTTTCGGTGTTGCGCACGCCTTCCTGCTTCATGCGCCCGCGCACTCGTTGCAGCGTGTTGTCGACCGTCTTTTCTGAAACGTTCCAGAGCTGGGCGACCTCGGCGTAGCTGAGCAGAGCGACCGACGAACCCCGCAGGCGACTGAGAGCGAAGGTCGTGAGGTAGATGGTCTCGCGATCGGTCAACGTAGTGCCGAATTCGATCGTGGCCTCACCCGGCGCATCGGGCGCACGCATGGAAACGACCGGTTCATCAGCTCGATATAGCAGTTGATAAGGCGTTGGGCCTGCAACAAAGGACACGGACCCCGCCGGCATCGGTAGAGCACATTCGGTGCCCGGCGGAAGCTCGATGCGGGCGCCATTGGTGCCGAAGACCAACAGGCGGGTCGACGTACCGACGTTGTGGAGCCACCACACCAAGCCATTCCATCGGAACTCGCCGGTGATGCGATGCATGAACTGGTTTTCCTCATCGAGCGCAAGTTGTGCGCTGCGACCGAAACTCAATGACTCTGTTGCCGAGTACCCCACACCCGCTAGATCCAGCCACAACGTCGTCATCGTTCTGGATCGTAGTATCTCGGCCCAGTGCACATGGGGGAGCGCCCCCGACGTGGCCAGAGAAGCGAGTCGGTATGGAGTCATGCGTTCACCTGGTCGGCTCGTTGTCGGTCTCGTCGTCGCCGTCACGGTGTGGACGGCAGCAGGATGTAGCAGCGACGGCGAAGTGGTGACGGAGCCGGTCGAGCCGCCGATCACTGCCACAGCCGAGACTCCCGCCCAGGACCGTGATCCTGCGATCCTCGATGATCCCGATCCAGTGGCGGCGGACCCACCGGCGACCACGGAGTCGGCCGCGGCTGCGTCGCCTGGTCGCCGCCAGCCGTCAACTACCGAGCATCCAGGCGAGGCGTGCCAGCCATATGCGAGGTCGACATGCTCAAGGGGTTCACGTTCGTCGGCGATTCGGGTCTAGGACCAGCCGAGGTCACGGCCGAGTACTGCTGGCATGAGAACGGCGCCTTCGGTGATCCGGAGTACTTCTAGATCGCGGTCCACGACGTGAACTTCGGCGACCTGACAGGCGATGACGTCGATGACGTCGATGACGCCATTCTGGTGGTGCCGTTCTCGACTCGACCATCGGGCGCCTGCTACCAATCGGCGAGACCGTCGACACCAACCGTCTCGATGAGATCAACAGGCTGTGGCTCACCGAGCTCGAAACGCAGGGCCCGATTCCCGACACGGTCGACGCGCTGCTTTCGCAATGGGCTCGGTTCACTCCGCTAATCTGGTGCCTGAGGGTGTCGCGTTCGGTACCGATCGAAACGGTCTGGGCGGCGGCTCCGTGGGCATGTCGACGGTGGTCACCTTCGCTCAACTCGGCGACCTGGTGAACCCGCAGATCGTTGCTCGCCTCGCATCAGGCTGACGACACCGGTTGCAAACAGCGTGCTCTTGCACGCGACGACGGTTCGACCATCAGTTGAAACAGTGGCGAATGACGTAGTGTTGAATCAGTCATGGCCAAGGTACCTGCCCAACAAAATGCTCGCTTCTCGCCCTCACGACTGGCGGTGGGACCCAAACTCATAGGCTTCGGCGCGGGTCTGTTCGTGGTGACTCGTATCGTAAACTGGTTGCCCCTGGGCTTGCTCGGAACGTGGATAAATGGCTTCCTGTGGCCTGTACTGCTGCTCTCGGTACTCGCCGGAGGCGCCCTGATGTATCTGAAGTCGAAACGGTCCTGAGGCCCTGCGCACATGAAGAAGTTTTTGGTCACGCAGCAGTTCGATGCCTCGAGTGGCGCCGTCCATCAGGCATTCCTCAGCAAGCAGACGTGGCAGTCGTTCTCGGATCTGCCCTTCGTTGGCGATCCCGTGGTGACGTCGTTCGTTGGTGGCGATCCAACCGTGATCTCCACGGCCTATCACGTGTCCATCGATCTGCCTCCGCTGGCATCAAACTTCATCGACGCCGACAAAATGACCTTCGTCGAAATCACCACGTTGTATGGCGACGGTTCGGGCTCATTCGAGATCGTGCCCGACCACTACGCCAACCTGCTGGCGGCGAGCGGCCGTATCGAGATGGTGCCCTTCGACCAAGGTCGCAGCGAGCGCCTGATCCAAGGCTCGGTCGACCTCGACCTCGGCTGGGCCGGCAAGCTCTTCGAGAGTCCGGTCGAAGATGCGATTGTCACCGGGCTGAAGCAGGCCCTGACGGCCCAGGCGAACCAGATCAATCTGTAGCTGGACATAGAGCCAAAATCACCTGTGGCGATGCACTAGTTCGCACGGCTCAAGTTCTCGCCGCGGCGTCCGATAGAGGAAGATGGATCGCCACGCAAAGTGGCTGCGCCGGCGCATCGTTGCGTCCGTGGCCACCCAGACAGCTCTAGCCTTCGCCGTCGTAGCGGTGATGGTGTTCGTCCTTCTGCAATGGCGTACCGGCGTTGGCTTCTTGGCCGCCGTGTTCATTTCTCTCGTGGTCGGTCAACTTGTGGCTTTGGCTCGCGTGGTTCACGCTATGCGCAGCAACCCGCTCGACTACGCTTCTATGCGTCGATACGTGGACATCCCTTTCACGTTTCGGGTCTCGCGATTCGAGGGCCCCGAGAGCGCCCACCCCGTAGCCGATCGGCTGCCCGGCTTCGAACCAGTCGCTTCGATTCGAGACAACGCCGCGCACCCCGAGCCGGTCTTCGACATCTACCACGACCCTTCGCGGCTCGTAGCTGCTTCGGTCAACCGAACGACCGGCGCGATCTCGCTCGTCTCCTCGCTCGAGAATGACCGAGTCCTAATGACCAACACCAGCCTGATGCCTCCACACGAGCGGCTGGTCATGACCGTGTCGCCGAAGAAGAGCATCGACTCCCTCATCGACACCCATCGCCGAGCAATCTCTGCCCGGACCGATGTCATCGAACTTGCATCCAGCGCCCACCAAGTCGTGCTCGAGTCACTGGCAATCGAGCACGAATCGTATGTGACCGTCGGTGCGTTCCTCAGCCCGTTCTTGGATCTCGACCCTGCGAACTCGTTGCGAGCCCGTCTCATGGCAAAGATCGATGCTGACGAGTTCACCCGACTGCCAACGCGGCTGGGCCCAGACTTCGCTAAGGGCGACCGTGGTGCGCCTGCCGCCCGAACAGGCGAAGCTCGATCGGCTACCGAAGAATCGCCACCGTCAGCTCCAGTGCCGTCGGGTGCGACCAACGCGCAGCTAACCACGCCCCAGGTGATTGCCCCGCAGGTGATTGCGCCACAGATCACAGAACCAACGATGACTCCCGCTGATGTCGTGGCGCGGGATCTGGCCCGTGTCGAGGCACCGGTTGCAGAGGCGTCGACAGCCCCTCTCCCGAGCGATCCACTTGAGGCTCTTTCACCCGAGGTCTCATCGGTCGAGCCAGTTGAAGCAACGGTTCCGGATCTTGGCGACGCGCCAGAGCCGGTTGCCGAAGCGTCAGCAGCGCCACCCGGGGCCGAGCCGGTTGAACAGGCAGAGCCAGCTGAGGCAGCGATGGATCCTGTTGCAGCGATGTCGGACACACCGCCATCGAACACGCTGCCATCGGTTGCGCCGGTTATCCACGCCACACCGGACGCCGACGCTGTCGCCGAATCCGTGCCAGCCTCCCTCGACCTCACCAGTGCTATCGCATTGCCGGCAGCGGTGCCCGCTGTCAACAACGCAGTCGCGGCAAGCGAGTTGCCCACTGCCGGCTCAGTCTCTCCAACCGTGGAGCCTGTCAACAACGCAGTCGCGCCAAGCGAGTTGCCCACTGCCGGCTCAGTCTCTCCAACCGTGGAGCCTGTCAACAACGCAGGCGCGCTAAGCGAGTTGCCCATTGCCGACCCAGTCTGTCCAACCGTGGAGCCTGTCAACAACGCAGGCGCGCCAAGCGACTTGCCCATTGCCGACCCAGCCTCTCCAGTGGATGCCACCACGGCGGCGGCTGTGAGCCTGTCGTCACAGTCGCGCCGGTTGCCATGCCTGTTGCTGACGTTGTTGCGCCTGCAACCGCAGAGCATGTTGCAGAAGTCACTGGCCAGAACCGAGACCGTTCCCTCGCTCAGCACCCCTTGTCTGAACCCGTACGAGTTCCGTCGTCGCTCGCGGCGTACCTGCTTGCGCCCGCCGATGTCGTTGCCGACTCGCTCAAGACATACGTAGCGAACGAACGCGGGGCCGAATCCGACGACCAAGTCCCTGTTGTGGGGGAGCCGGTGACGGGTCAGCATCCTGTGGTTGCGCCGACGCCTGTGGGGGAGCCGGTGACGGGTCAGCATCCTGTGGTTGCGCTGACGCCCGTGGCCGAGCAACCTGCTGCCGAGTCCGTGCCGGAGTACATCTCGCAGGCCCCACCAGAGTCGTTCGCCGACGCCATTGTCTCAGCCCCAGACACACCAGCAGCACTCGCTGCGCCCGACGGCGCTGGCTGGCCACCACCCGCCGCTGACGAAACAATGCTCGTGCCCGACCTGAGTTCGGCATTAGGCCGATCCGAAGAACCCGCCGAGAACCGCCCCCGCCTGTCCGAAGTCATCCGAGCGAACACGCCGGAGACCAGCAAACCTTCGGGTCGTCGCTCGCGTCGCAAATAGCGACGACCAAGCACCCGCTCTGGCCGCTCCTGCGCTTGCAACCCACTTACGAGCACAGTCAGTCCCATCACCGAGCTGGAGTTCGCCGGTGCGATCCGGGCAGAAACGAACAGTCGTGCCTCCGTTGGAATCGCCCGACTCGTGCGCGCCATGAGCTAGTAAAGCAGCTGTGAACAGTGGCGAGTCGCCCGGCGCGCCATCTCTCTCGGAGCAGCGATCGCCAGCAACCCGCTGCAGACCAACGAACGCCGCCATCGAACTGGGAAGACAACAGTGACAACACCGCAGTTCGCAGGAGACAAGAAGAAGGGACAGTCGCTACTCGGCAACGTCGAGCGACGGTTCATCAACTGGGGCATCCCCAAGGTTCCCAAGCCGATCCTGAGTCACCACCTGACCTACGTTACGATCTTCTGGTCTACCGGCACGATCCTGTTCGGCTGGCTTGCCACCAAGGACCTGGTCTGGCTGCACGGCATCTCGGTCATGGTGTTCGGCCAATGGCTGACCGATTCCTTCGACGGATCACTCGGCAAGTACCGCAAACAAGGGCTCGTCAAGTGGGGCTTCTTCATGGACCATCTACTCGACTTCATCTTCCAAGGAGCACTGGTCATCGCATACTCGTTCCTGGTCGAGGCCGAATGGCTCGAGTTCTTGTTCCTTTTGCTACTACTCATCAGTTCGTCGACGATGTCAGTGTCGTTCCTGTCATTCGCGGCAACGAACCAATTCCAGATCGCCTACTACGGCATCGGGCCAACCGAGATCCGCATTGGCTACATCGTGCTCAACACGTTCGTGTTCTTCGCCGGCACCGAGATATTCAGCTGGGGGGTCCCCGTGATCGTGGCGCTCAACGCGGTTGCATTCCTGGTGTTGGCGGTGCAGTCGAGCAAGAACATCTGGCAGATCGACTACGAAGCCAACGTCGACGGCCAACCTCGCCCCTGACCTTGCTCAACCGCCGTGACCATCTGGGTCAGACCCAGATGGTAAGCGGACCATCTGGGTCTGACCCAGATGGTAAACGAGGCAGCTATGCGGCGGGTTTGATTAGGACGATGGTCGCTTCTCGGTCGACCAGCTGAAGGTAGATCTCGATGCCGTTGCCATCGAGGAACGTGACTTGCTCGGTCGCAAACGCACCGGGTTCGCGCTCCACGAAGCCGTCGGCTTCGAGCGCGGCAACGTACTGTTCAGCTGCGGCGAATGAATCTGGTTCATCGGCCAGGCACATGACCACAGAGAACAGATCGTCTTCCTGGCTCACAGTGCCGTTGGCGCAATCGGTCACGTTACCCGGAGGTATCGCCACGGGCCAATCGGTCGGGAACCCCTGCGCGTCGACGGGTACGGGCGACGGTCCGGGGTCGCCGCACGCAGCCACGCCGACCAGCACGACGAGCAACACGGTCCCGATTCGGGCAAGACGCAGCATCGAAACGACCTTAGGTCGGGCGGAAGGTGCCCTGTTGCACAGTGGTAGCGACGTGGGTGCCATCGTGACGGTGGATGGTGCCGTGATTCAGGCCTCGACCGCCGGCGATCGTGGGGCTATGCATGTCGTAGCTGTGCCAATCGTCAAAGTGCGTCGCACGGTGGAACCAGATCGAGTGATCCAAGGTCGCACCCTTGAAGGTGCCGCTGGCCCCGTGAGGGCGCCAGGCAACACTCATCAGCCCTCGATCGCTCACGAACCCGATCACTGCCTTGTGCATGATGGGATCGTCGGGCATTGGTCCCGCAGGACGTATCCAAGTCGACATTGCCGGGTTGCCGTCCCCCTCGGTCGCTGGATCGAGCCACATCTCGACTGGCTGGTCGTCCCAATTTGCGCGGTTGCGCAGCTGATCGCGGTTCACCGTTTCTGCCAGGGGAACCATCGTCGGTGGATCGTCCTGGCGATCGGGCCCGTCGATGCCGTGGGTGAAACCGATCTGGGCATGACTGATGATGTGGTCGCCCTGATGGACTTCGACCCGCGCCGACGCATAGGTGCGCCCGGTGAACAGACGCTCCACGTGGTAGCGAAGTGGCTCGGTCGCATTCCCCCCACGCAGGAAGAACTGCTGAACCGAGTGCAGATCTCGTTCGGGATAACTACGCCCGGCGGCCACGATCGTCTGGGCGACAACGAAACCACCGAACAGTCGGCTCCTCATGTTCAGTGCGTTCTCGCCCGCCTCGCCGTGCCAGGTCGTGCTGGCCTCGGTGGTGTCGCCCTGCTCGAGATCCAGGCGATGAATGAGGCGCTCGACAGGCGTGGTCACGGTCGGCAGGGTAGCTGTATCTCTCCGCTCCGCTTGGGGCGACGTTCGTCGCATATGGTTTGTGGTCGGTTGGTGCGCTCCGTACCTCCGCGCTTTTCGCTCGTCCCTCGCTCTTGGCTGTGTTTCACCGCTCCGCTTGGGAGTAGTCCGCGTTTGGCTCGTTCCTCGCGCAAACGCTGTGTGGCGACCTCCATGCCTACGGTCCTCTCTGGTGCTTCTGCATCGAGACGTTCGTCGCAGGCTTGCGGGGACCGTCGACTCGTGGGGCTCGGAGAGCCGCAGCGAAGCAAGGCGTACTATCCGCGCTCCGTACCTCCGCGCTTTTCGCTCGTCCCTCGCTCCGATGAGATGAATCGCGACCTGCAGAAATTTCACGAGTTTGTGTTGGGACTGGCGGCCGAGCGTCGAGCTGATCCGAAAGATGATCTCATGACCGGCCTAGCGTTGGCCGAACAAGATGGCGATCGTTTGAGCGAAGACGAACTCGTTGCCGTCTTCGGCATGATCTTGTTCGCCGGTCACGAGACCACGGCCGGCCTGATCGGCAACGCGCTGTTGGCTCTCGAACAATTCCCAGAGCAGCGGGCCTGGATCCGTGATGATCCCGACCGTTGGCCGAACGTTGTCGACGAACTCGTGCGCTTCGACACCTCGGTGCGGTCGGACCCTCGTGCCGCAGCTCGCGACATTCATGTCGGGGGCAAGACGATTCCCGCAGGGGCGAACATTGCTGTCTGATCTCTCTGGCCAATCGCGATCCCCGTCGCTACGAAGATCCAAACGTGCTGAAGCTCGATCGGGCCGACATTCAACCGATCTCGTTCGGGCACGGCATTCATAACTGTTTGGGTGCCAATCTGGCCCGGCTGGAAACGCGCAAAGCACTGGCCGCGCTGCTCGCACACTTCGGCGACTACACGATCGACCGCAGCAAGACCGAGTGGAAGCAGTCGCTGACGCTGCGGGGGCCAATCCACCTGGAGCTCAGGCCCGAATAATTGTCATGCAAGATCTACGAGCGCCCTTGGCGACTGGTGCTCGGTTCCTGGGGCGTGTCGGCGCGTCACTGGTGCTGCTCATCGCTGTCGTCTCGTGTGGCGCTTCTTCGCAAGATCCATCGGCCGACTCGGCACCGGCCATCTCGCCCGGCGACGAAACGGCCGCGGTCGTGCCGCCGCACATTCGCATCGAGTACGGCAGCGAACCCGACCAGTTCGGCCGGCTGCAACTCCCGGCCGGGTCGGCACCCAACGACGGTTTCCCCGTGGTCGTACTCATTCACGGAGGCTTCTGGCGAGACATGTTCTTCCTCGACCTCATGGACAACGTGGCCGAGGACCTCGCCGAACGAGGCTATGCCAGTTGGAATATCGAATATCGGCGAGTGCAGGGCGCCGGTGGCTGGCCAGAAACCGGCGACGACGTGGTGACCGCCATCGACTCGCTCGCGGACATGCGCGCCGATCAGCCAATCGATCTCGATCGAGTGGTCTCGCTAGGACACTCGGCGGGTGCGCATCTCGGCCTGTGGGCGCTTGGTGAGCAAAATCGAGTGCACGTACGAGGTTCGATCGGAATGGGCGCCGTGGTCGACCTGGCGTACTTCAGCCAGACCGTGGCACTGCTCGGCGGCACGATCGATGAGGTGCACGAGGTCTACGCCGACGCAGCTCCCGTGCTGGACCCCGAGCGGGTCGTGCTGGTCCAAGGCAGCGAAGACAACGTCGTTTCCTCGGCGTCGCTGCAGGTCGCCGAGGATGCGGGTGTGCCCATCGTGACCATCGACGGCGACAACCACTTCGATCTGATCAGGCCCGCGACAGATTCGTGGGTGGCCGCGCTCGAGGCCATCGAGATGTTTGTGGGCCCGGCTAAATAGCCAGTTCGCACTCGTCGTAGGCCAGCGATTCGACAAAGCCCATGGTGGTGTAGATGTGGCGGGCTGATGCGTTGGCCACGGTGCAGTTGAGCCCGATCGTCGGTACTCGATCACCAATGCGATGGATCACGCCTGCCGTGACCGCTGCTCCCCAGCCCCGACCACGATGGTCGGGGTGGGTGAACACGGCGCCGATGGCAGCCACGTCGTACTTCTCGCTCAACACGTGGGTGCCAGCAATCGCAATCAGCGACCCTGCCTCGAGGATGCCGACGAACGTGTCGTCGTGCAGCATGCTGGGTGAGAAGAACGCCGCATTGGGCACGGTTGCATAGAGCGCCAAGGCCGCGTCGGCGTCGCTGGGGTCCAGCGCAACCACCCGATCGGTTGCCTCAGGGACCAGGTCGTGATCTGGGAGATGGAACCGGTGATAGCTGCGCTGCCAGACAAGCGCACGACCCGCGTGTTCGAACACCGATGCAATGCCCGTGGAACCCGTGATCAGCGTTGCGGGAATGTGATCGTTCAGCTCGGCGGCGAGTGCCAAGGTGCCATCGGGATCCGCTGACGACACGGCATAGACGATGGTCTGGCCTCCGGGCAGAGCGACCAGACCAAGCGCCGCGTCGCCGCTTCGCCACCAGGTGCTTGCTGACCAGAAGGGCTCGTCGAGATCGGCGAGTGCGTAGATGTGGTTGTGTCGGTCGCGTTCAAACAGGGCGGCGAGTTCGCTGGGGTCGTCGACGACTCGCACGGTCACAAGCGTCCGGCCTGGGTGACACGTTGGAGAAAGTGTTTGGTCCGGTCGTGCACCGGATCCAAGAAGAGCTGATCTGGTGGTGCAGGCTCGAGCACTTCACCCTGATGCAAGAAGCAGACGGTGCAGGCCACCTCGCAGGCGAAACCCATGTCTTGTGTCGCCATCACCATCGTGATGTCGCCTGCCGCGAACTCGCGAAACACCGACAGCACTTCGCCGGCGAGGTCGGGGTCGAGCGCCGAGGTGACTTCGTCGAGCAAGAGCAGTCCGGGATCGGTCATGAGCACCCGCGCCACCGCCGCACGCTGATTCTGCCCGCTGCTCATCCGATTCGGGTACCCGCGTGCCTTGTCGGAGGGCACCAACACAGGTTCGCCGGTGGCAACGGTAAGCGTGCCATCGGTCTCGAGTGGCGGCGCATCACAAACGATCGCGCTATCAACCGCGCTGTCAACCGCGCTATCGCCACCGTCGCTGCTCGCGCTGTTGCTGGAGTCGTCGCCGGCGCACGCATCGCCAACTATGGCCAAGGCCACCACTAGGGCTAACAGTGATCTACGGATGCCGCGCTCCATCCAGAGTGTGAACACACCGATCCTATTGCCCCTGCCGTGCGTCGCCTGACCCTCTCGGCTGATCGATGTGTCAAGAAGCGACGCTCGAGGGAATTTCGCGGGGGTAGCGCTTCCAGAACACCACGAACTGCAAGAAGTACAGCGCGGCACCGGCAAGCCAGAGCCGGCCATGGAAGGCAAGCGTCTGGTCGCTGCCTTCGGCCCCCAGCGTCATGGCGAATCCAAAGGCGATACCCACCGCAACGGCAAGCTGGAACATGGTGCTTCGTCCAGCACCAGCCATGCCGTATTGGGCGGGTGCGATGTCGCGCATGGACGCGCCTACCACCATGGCAAAGCTGGCTCCTGCGGCGATGCCGATGAAGGCACCGGGCAAGAGCACCATGAGCAGGTAGTTGGGGTCGAGAGAGGTGGTGGCTCGCTGCAACAGGAGCCCGATTGCGCCGGCGATGCCGCCGAGCATCAGGACCGGAGCCGGTCCAATACGGTCGGCGATCCGCCCGAACGGCGGTGATGCCACCATGGCGATCAGTGGTCCCGGAGCAATGGCGAATCCGGTCTCGAGTACCGACCAACCCCATTCCTCTTGAACGAAGGTGGGGAATGTAACCAGCCAGCTAAAAAACGCCATGGTGAACGCAACCATGCCGATATTGGCGTCGCTGAACGAGCGTAGTTTCAGCAACTTCAGGTCGAAGAGCGGCGCAGGATGGGTTTTGGATCGGATGATGAATGCGGCCACGAGCACAATGCCCGCCACCACCGTGAGGATCTGGGCTGGCGACCCGGGTCCCCATTCACCGGCCTGAACGATGCCCAGAATGATTGCGCCCACACCTATGGACGCCAACGGCACGCCGATCAGGTCGACTCGACCCTCGGGAACCTCTCCCCTGCTTTCTTCGAGATAGAAGCGTCCGGCGATGAAGGCAACGATCGCGACCGGAATGTTGATTCCGAAGATGGCCCGCCAGCCAAATGCTTGCACCAGAATGGCGCCGAGAGAGGGGCCAACTGCCGCAGCGAGTGCACCCATGGCACCCCAGACGCCGATAGCCATTTGCCTTCGCTCGTCGGGAAAGGCCCGCAGCAGCAATGCCAGCCCGGCGGGGTACTGCACCGCACCACCGATCGACTGGATCGCTCGGGCGGCAATCAGCACTTCGACCGTAGGGGCGACGGTGGCGACGACCGATCCTGCGGCGAAGAACGAGAGTCCGATGACGAAGACCTTCTTGCGGCCGGATTTGTCGGCCCACCACCCGGCCAGCAGAAGCAGTGATGCAACACCGATGTTGTAGACGGTCAAGATCCACGACAGCGTCGAGTCGGACGCATCGGGGAAGGCCTCGCGAATCTCCGGAAGTGCCAACGCAATGATGGTGATTTCCAGGCTGACCATGAATACCACGGCCGACGTGATCGTCAGGGTACGCCACGCACTTCGGGGAATCTCTGGACTGGCCGCAGTGGGGTTGGACATGGCGCCCATGACCCTAACCCGACACCGGGTCTGGCGGTCCATTCGTGACACTATGCAGGGCGTGACGGTCATCTTCGCGCTCCTCTCGGCGATTGGTGCAGGAACATCGGACTTTGTCGGCGGCCTGGCGAGCCGACGGGCGGCCGCACTTTCAATCACCACTTTTTCGCATCTCGGCGGTGCCGCTGTCGGTGTGGTGTTGGCATTGGTGATAACCGGTGATCCAACCTCGGCCGACATGGCTTGGGGTGCCGTTGCCGGCGTCGGCGGTGCCGGTGGGATCCTGTCGATCTATGCCGGTTACGCAAGAGCGAGTGTGGCCATTGCGGCTCCGGTAGCGGGTGTCGGCGCGGCGGCACTTCCTGCACTCGTCGCTGCTTTCACCGGCGGCGATTCGCTCTCTGCGGTGGCCATGGCGGGCGTAGCGACAGGCCTGGTGGCGATTGCGCTCGTGAGCATGACAGAAACCGCTGTCGAGGCAAGTGTCGGATCGAGCTTGCTGTATGGCTTGGGCGGTGCTGTCGGGCTTGGCCTGTTGCTCCTCGGCCTGGCACAGACGGGTGACGACGCAGGTATGTGGCCGCTGGCTGCGGCGCGCTTTGCGGGATTCGCAGCGCTACTCCTTGTGATGCTCGGAACCCGCCAGCCGGTCGCGGTGCCGCGTAGCGTGTTGGGGTACGTGGTGGCGATTGCGGTGCTGAACACCACCGCCAATGCGTTGTTCATCCTGGCGGCGAGAGCAGGTTCGACCACCGTTGCCGCCGTGGTCACATCGATGTTCCCGGCCGTCACCGTCATCTGGGCGTGGCGAGTCTTTGGCGAACGACTCAGGCGAGTTCAGGTGATGGGCGTATTGCTGGCGCTTGTTGCCGTGGGTTTGATCGCCATCGCCTGACTACGCTTGCGCCCCGTGCTCACCCGATCTTCGGTGCGGGGTAAGTTGGAGACATGTTCGAGAATCTTCGCAGCACGATGAAGTTCCGCACGCTCACGTTCGACACCGTCGAACGCAAGCTCGAACGAGCGGCCAACATCGACGACCTTCGTAGTATCGCCAAAGGCAATCTGCCCGGCGGCGTGTTCGACTACATCGACGGCGCCGCCGAAGACGAAGAGGCGCTGGCTCGCAGCATTCGCGTCTTCGATGACGTGTTGTTCCGGCCTCGGGTGCTGCGCGACATGAGCAATGTCGATCTGTCGACCACGCTGCTGGGCAAAAAGATCCCCATGCCGCTTGCACTCTCGCCGACCGGTTTCGGTCGCATCTCCGACTCGCAGGGCGAACTCGCAGTCGCGCGGGCTGCGGCGCGAAGAGGCCTGCCCTACACACTGTCCACACTCGGCACCCGATCGATCGAGGAAGTAGCCGAGGTCAGCGACGGACCCAAGTGGTTTCAGGTTTATGTCTGGAAAGACCGCGGTCTGGTCAAGGAGATGATCAATCGCGCCGATGCCGCCGGCTACGAGGCCATCGTGATCACGGTGGACTTCGCCACCCTGGGGCGTCGTGAACGCGACATCCGTCGCGGGTTCACCCTGCCGCCCAAGCTGGGGCTCGACACCATATTCGACGGCATCCGCCACCCTCGATGGACGCTCGATTTCGCCACGTCGGACCCGATTCAGTTCGCCAACGTGACCGGCACCGGCGACGATCGCGACGGCACCGACGCCGTTGCGCTCGGGCCGTATGTGGCCGAACAGCTCGACCCCTCACTCTCGTGGGCCGACATCGAGATCTTTCGCGATATCTGGCCCGGTCCGATCATGCTCAAGGGTGTACAAGACGTCGACGATGCGCGCCAGGCCGCAGAGATCGGCATCGAAGCCGTAGCGCTCTCGAACCACGGAGGCCGTCAACTCGATTCGTCGCCGGCCCCGTTCGAACTGCTGCCCGCCACCGTCGATGCAGTCGGTGATCGGGTCGAAGTGCTGGTCGACGGCGGTATCCGCCGGGGCGCCGACATCGTCAAAGCGGTCGCGCTCGGCGCCACGGCCTGCATGGTCGGGCGCGCCTATCTCTACGGCCTCGGTGCCGGTGGTGAGCGTGGCGTCGACAAGGCGCTCGGCTTTTTGCACGACGAGTTCGAACGAACGATGAAACTCATCGGCGCTGCCAACGTCGGCGAACTGGGTCCCGATTACGTGCAACCTGCCTAGCCGCACTTCTTGACACCCCCGGGGATGTCAAGAATCGACGTCGGGCCGGAAACTCGGCAAATAGGAAAGTTTTTTGCGTGAAGAGTTGACCAGTGTGACTTCTGGCACTTCACTGGTGGCGAACCGGTGCGTTCATCTGCACTGGTCGGGGGAAACTATGCACAACCGGCAGGCTGTAGATGCCTGACAACATCAAGACGTCGGTCGACGTGGCCGAGACACTCGACCAACTGCATCAGGTCATCGAGGTCGCCGAACTCGACACGTCGGGCAAAGACGCCGGCACCCTCGGGCAGGTGCATCCCATCGGGTGGGTTGTCGGTGCGCTTCTGGTTGCAGCAGTCATCTTCACCTTCCTGGACACTGACTGGCTGATCGGCAACTTCGCATGGTGGCACTGGGTCGGCCTGGTCGCCGTGCTGGCGCTCTCTGCGCGACCAGGGCCCATCAAGGCAGTCTCGGTGGCGATCGACCGGTTGTCCGACTTCTTCGAACAAGGCGCCAACAGCTTCGCCAATCCCCTGGCCGGCCTGACGGTCTTCGGTGCTGCGTTCGGTTTCGCTGCACTGTTGATCGGACCGCTGCAGGGATTCGCCGACTGGATCTTCGGCGTCGAGGTCGAGCCCGTCGGCACGTCGGAATTCATGGTCACCAGCTCGAGCCGCGGTTGGATCACCTCGATCATCGCTGCAGTCGTGGTGGCAGCGGCACTGGTCGGCTTGTACCGAATCCTCGTGAACATGCTCCCGAGCGGTGAAATCACCGTCAGGCAGGGCGCCCTGCTGGGGCTGGGGACCGCCGCCCTCACCTTCCTGATCGTGATGGCGTTCAGCGGTTGGCAGAACGGAGTGACCACGGGGTTCGCCGTGGGCATTCTGGCTGCGAGCTTGGCGATGGGGCCGCTGTGGGTCATGGCCTGGGGCATCTTCGTCGTGATCTTCTTCTATGTGATTACCCGATACACGGCCCGCTTCATCGAAGCCAGCATCATCATCGGCGAGGTGAACAGCCTGGGGTTGCAGCTCTTCGGCTTGTTGGCTCTGCTCGGTGTTGGTTACGGCGTGAAGGCGGGCGTGAACCCTCGCATCGATTTTTGGTGGGCCGACTTCAGCAACCGCACCAAGGCGTGGCTCGACTTCGTGCTGCATGCATTGCTGCTGGTGCCATTTCTGTGGGCGGCGCTGCGGCTGTTGCACGGGTATGCCAAGACAAATCTTGGTTTCAAGAAAGATTTCAGTGGCGAGAGCAACGGTGATTGGCCAGCGAGCTGGCATGTCTGGGAGACCTGGAGCCAATCGTCCGATGCGGGCAACCTGCCGGTCGGCCCCATCCGAGCCATGCTGTTCGTGGGTTTCATGCTGTTCTTATTGCAGATCATTTCCGAGATGATCAAGGGCGGATTCGTGTTGATTCGTCGTGAAGACCTGGCGGAACTCAAAGTCGTCGACGCCCCCACGCGGGTCGAGTGATGCTGGCCACGATGCACGGCGCACTCACGCCGCTGATCGGTGGATTCCTGGGCATGGACCTGGGCGAAGGCTTCGCCATGATCATGTTCCTGGTTTTCATGGCCATGATTTTGATCGGCTACAACGTGGCCTTTTCCTTCGCTGCCACTGGCGTGGTGTTCGCGTTCCTGGGCGATGTATTCGACGTGTTCGACCCCAGTGCGCTGAACCTGCTGGGGCAGAAGTGGACGGAGCAACTCACCAATTCCACCCTGCTGGCCGTGCCGCTATTCGTGCTGATGGGTGCCATCCTGGAACGATCTGGTATCGCCGAGCGGCTGTTGACCGGCTTGGCCATGCTCATGGGTCCCCTCCCGGGCGGGGTGGCTGCCGCAGTCGTCATCGTGGGAACCCTGCTGGCAGCTGCGACCGGGGTGGTCGCCGCCACCGTCATCGTCATGGGGCTGCTGTCATTGCCGGCCATGGTCAAACTCGGCTACGACCACAAACTGGCAACGGGTGCCATAACCGCGTCCGGAACGCTGGCACAAATGCTGCCGCCGAGCTTGGTGCTCATCTTGTTGGCGCAACAACTCGGCAACGGCGTCGGCATCATTGGCCTGTTCGCCGGCGCTCTGATTCCGGGCCTGATGGTGAGCGGCATGTATGCCGCCTACGCCTTGATCGTGTCGTGGCGAAATCCCGAGCTCGGGCCACCGATGCCCAAAGAAGAACGCACATTGAACGGCCATGTCGAGCCGGGCACGGCCTTGGCCGTGTCGGCCGCGCTGGGTGTGCTCCTGTTCGTCGTGATGCTCACGTTCAGCCCGTTCTATTCGGTGGTGCTTGGCGCAGTCGGGTTCGTGGGCATCTTCTTGATTCTTCGTACCGGTTCGATGCTGGCCGCCGAGGTGCTGGTCGGCGTGGTGCCCACCATCTTGTTGATCATGGGCGTACTGGCGGCGATCTTTCAAGGAATCGTGGCGCCTTCCGAAGCCGGTGCCATTGGCGTGTTGGGCGCGCTGCTGCTCGGCATCTTGAATTGGTGGTTTGACAAGCGGCTCAGTGCCGACGGCGGTGATCACATCGACGTCAAGTGGCGGCTCACGCCACAGGCGGCTCGCGAAGCTGGCACGTCGACCGCGAACATCACCATCCTGGTGCTGACACTGATCTTTGCGTCCACGTTCTTCAGCGTGATGTTCCGCGAACTCGGCGGCAACGACAAGACCAGCGAATGGCTTCAAGCCGTTGGCGGTGGCAAGGTCGGCTTCACCGTCGTGGCCATGATTGCGGTGTTTCTGCTGGGTATCAATCTCGAGTTTCTCGAGATCACCTTCATCGTGGTGCCAATCTTTGTGCCCGCCATGGTCGAGCTCGGTTTCACCGAAAAGGAGTTCGTGTGGTTCGCCGTACTGATGGCCCTGAACCTGAACATCGCCTTCATCTCGCCGCCCGTGGGCTTCTCGCTCTTCTATCTGCAGTCGGTCGCGCCCCCCGAGGTGAAGACCGCCGACATCCACAAGGGCGCCATCCCGTTCATGGTGTTGCAGTGCATTGCTTTGCTGGTCCTGGGCATCTTCCCCCAGATCACCGATTTCTCATACGACTTATTTGTAACCAGCAGCGTTTGACGTTGCGTACTGCTCTGACCCATTAGGAGGGGACATGACAATTGAGGAAACCGAGCTTCAGATACCCGACGTATCACGACGCTCATTCATAGGAAAAGCAGGCCTCGGTGTTGCTGGCTTCGCTGCCGGAGCAGCCATGTTGGCCGCCTGCGGCAGTGACAGCCCCACAGCTGCCACCGAAGAAGCCAGTGACGAAGGCACGATTGCCGAAGGTTCCGACAGCGACGAGGAAACCGTTGAACTGGCCCAGGACGAAGGCCTGCCCGAGATCGAGATCGACATGGCCACCAGCTGGCCGGCCGGTCTGGTCACGATCTTTGGCGGTGCAACGACCTTTGCCCAAGAGGTCGGTCGTCTGACCGGTGGACGCTTCAAGATCACCGAACGCCCTGCCGGTGAGATCGTGGGTGCCCTCGAGGTCCTGACCGCGGTGCGCGACGGTGGCGCTCAAGCCGGCCACACGGCGTCGTACTACTACACCGGTGAAAACTCGGCCACCCAGTTCGGCACCGCAGTGCCGTTCGGGCTCACGAGTCGCCAGCAGAATGCATGGCTGTACCACGGTGGCGGGCTCGAACTCATGCGTGAGCTCTATGCCCAGGAATTCGGTGTCATCCAATTTCCTGCCGGTAATACCGGCGTGCAGATGGGTGGCTGGTTCAGCAAACAGATCAACAGCGTCGACGACATCCAGGGCCTGACCATGCGCATCCCCGGCATTGCCGGACAGGTGCTGAACAACCTGGGTGGCGAGCAGGTCAGCGTGGCCGGCGGCGAAATCCTGACCAACATCCAAAGCGGTGCCATCGATGCCGCCGAGTTCGTGGGTCCGGTCGACGACCTGATTCTCGGTCTCGACGAACTCGGTAGCGACCTGTTCTACTACCACCCCGGTTGGTGGGAACCAGGTCCGTCCCTCGAGGTCGAGCTTCCGTTGTCGTTTTGGAACGAGCTGCCCGAGGTGTACCAGGCGGCAGTCGAGAACGCGGCTGCTCACGCCAACGTCAACATGATGGCAAACTACGACGCGCTCAACCCGGCCGCATTGCAACAGGTCAAGCAGTTTGCCGACATACGCGAGTTCCCCGAAGATGTCATGACTGCGTTCAAGGAAGAATCCGAGAACGTGCTCGACAATGCTGCGTCGGAGAACGCCGACTTTGCGTCGATCCTTGGTCCGTGGCGCGAGTTCCGCGATGGCATTCAGGAATGGCACGCACTGGCCGAGGCCTCGATGGGTCGCGCCGCCGAGCTGTAACCAACGCCAGTAGAACGACGAGGGGCTGTCTCGCATGCGAGGCAGCCCCTCGCGTGTTTTCGAGACGATGTCGCTGGCATCAGCTGCGGCGGAACCAACCCTTTTTCTTAGGCGTCGCCGATGGCTCGGCACCGGGTGATTCCAGATCGATGTCGAGACGGATCACCGGTGGTCGCCCTTCGATCGGGCTCGGCACTCGTTGCACGACGATCTGTTCGTCGGCGGTGCGCCCGACCGTGTCACCGGTCGGTAACTGCTTGTCGGGGTCGGCGATCATCCATTTGGTGAGCGCCATCACATAGTCGAGTGCACCCTGATCGTGCGCCGACGACGTTACGTAGAACTCTTCACGTCCGTACCGACCGAGCCCGTGCGTCAGGAACGATATGCGGTCGTCGCGCTCGCGAGCTGCGGTGATGTCGACCACGATCTCCGACGCGATCTGTGATCCGGCGGCTTCGACATATGCGGCGAACACGTCGGAGCGATGAAAGATCGCTCCATGGCCGAGCATCGCGGCCACGGCCGGGCTCGATTGGATCAAGGCGGCGGTCACGATACCCATGAGCCCGTCGGGATGCGCCGAGGTCTCGGGAAGATCCATGGCTGTGACCACATAGTGCCCGACATGGCTGGCGATCACCGATGGCTCCGGTGAGGTCGGCCCGACTGGCATGGCGGCCGCGTCGGGGTGCGCAGCATCGACATGCATGACGATCAACATGCCCCCGCCGTCGATGCTGAAGTTCAGCACGGTCGGCTCGCCCATCTCATGGGTGAGACCCACGCCGAGTCGGCCCGCTTCGGCAATCACCTGTGTCGGGTCGGGATAGGTATTTTGTGACAACAAGACAAACGACGACGCGACCGAGGACATGACGAGACTGTAAGACCTGGCAACGGCAGGAGGCACCAAAACCGGACGCAAGGACCAGCAGCAGTGTCCTAGTCTTCGGGCGTGACGTTCGCTATTGGGCCCCAAGATGTTCGCAATGCTGCCCGCCGACTCGAAGGCGTTGCCCACCACACGCCGCTGCTGGAATCACGGCGGCTGAACGAACAGCTCGGCGGGCGAGTGCTGCTCAAGGCCGAGAATCTGCAACGCACCGGATCGTTCAAGTTCCGCGGGGGCTACAACGCCGTGGCCACATTGACCGACGAGCAGAAGCGAGCCGGTGTGGTCGCTTTCTCGTCGGGCAATCACGCACAGGGGGTGGCGCTGGGTGCTCAACTCCTGGGGGTCTCGGCCAAGATCGTCATGCCTGCCGACGCACCACCGAACAAGCTGGCAGCTACCCGTGGCTACGGCGCCCAGGTCATCACCTATGACCGCTACCACGAGAGTCGCGAAGACATCGGTGCCGAGTTGAGCGAGCGCGAAGGCCGCGCGCTGATCAAGCCCTATGACAATCCTGCGGTCATGGCTGGTCAGGGGACCGTCATGTTCGAAGCGTTGCGCGATGTTCCTGAAATCGACACCATCGTGGTCTGCCTGGGTGGCGGCGGTCTGCTGTCGGGGTCGGCCACGATCGCGAAACACCTGCAGCCTGGCATCGAGATCTTCGGCGTCGAGCCCGACGCCGGTGATGACCACAAAAAGTCGCGCGCTGCTGGCGAACGGATCACGATCGATGTCCCGGTCACCATTGCCGACGGCCAACAGACCACATCGCCCGGCGAACTCACCTGGCCAATCAACAACCGCCACGTGAGCGAATTCCTTGGCGTGAGTGACGCCGAGATCGTGGCCACCATGCGACTGTTGTTCGAGCAATTCAAAATCGTCGCCGAGCCGAGCGGCGCTTCGGCTTTGGCGGCGGTCGTCCATGGCCAGATTCCGGTCGAAGGACGCACGGTTGCCGTGACCATCAGCGGCGGCAATACCACCGCCGCCCGCTTTGCCGAACTCATTGCTGTCTAGCAGGGTGCCGCAACCGGCACGAGCGAGCACCCTTCGTTCAAGACCGATCCCCGTGGGTCGTGCGACACTGTGGTCATGAATGACACCGCATTTGCACTGGCTGCACACCCCATCCATCTCGGCCTGGGAGCGACCGCCGAAGTCGAACCGCTCTTCACCGGCGACATGTCCTGGTACGCCGCCTACACCGAACGACATGAGGCCGACGGCACCGAAGCCCGCCTGGTGTCGATGTCGGAAACCAACGGCGCTTGGGGCATGTGGGAGATGCATCCCAATGGCGCCGAGGTCGTGCTGTGTACTGCTGGCACATTGTCGCTGACCCAGGAGTTCCCCGACGGTGCAACCAGTACCACGGTGCTGCAAGCGGGCCAGTATCTGATCAATCCGCCGGGTGTCTGGCACACGGCGAACGAAGAGAGTGTGGGGACCGCAGTGTTCATCACCGCCGGCGTGGGTACCGAACACCGGCCCTGCTAACTTCGGCGAAGTACGGTCGCACTGCTTGCTGGTAGTGCCGGGGCTGCCGATGCTTCTCGGGCCAGACACCAAATGTGAATCCAGAGAAAGTGACACCCATGAGTTCAGGCGAAACCGGCTACAAGATCTTGGTTGGCGTCGACGGGTCCGAAAGCTCCCTCGTTGCCTTGCAGTGGGCAACAGCCCTGGCCGAGGAACGCGCCGGGTCGGTCACAGCCATCACGACGTGGAGCTTTCCGCCGGCGCTGCTGGTGCCGGTTGTCGGAGGTCCAGTCGTTCTTCCCGACTACGTGTCCGACAAGACGCAGATAAAGCTCAGCACCGCGGTTGCGGGGACCCCTCGAGCGGAACTCATCACCGACGAACGGGTGGTCATGGGCGCCGCTCGATCCGTGCTCGCCGACGAAAGCGAAGACCACGACATCGTGGTGCTTGGACGCACGGGTAACAGCCGACTGCGCCAGATCTTCGTGGGTTCGACCGCAGCCTTTGTGGTGCGACATTCTGAGTCGCCGGTCGTGGTGGTGCGCGAGTCGATAGCGCCCGAACAGATGATCACCGTGGCTGTCGATGGATCACCGTCGTCGATCGAAGCACTCGCTTGGGCGCTGAGCTTCACCAATGCACAAGTGCGGGCGGTGTACTCCCACGACGAGTGGGAACTCGACGATCTCGCTCTCGATGACGAGGTACGAACAGGTCTGAATGCACGCGCCGAGGAAATGCTGGCCGAGTCGACCGCGACCGCAGTGAAAAAAGCAGGCGTCGACCCGAGCCGAGTTGTTCATCAAGTCATGCAGGGTGATCCCCGCACCACCTTGGTCGATCAGGCCGATCCCGATGCGCTGCTCGTTCTGGGGGCACAAGGCCACTCGGGCATCTCACGATGGGTGCTGGGGTCGCTCGCCGACTACGCCGTGCAACATGCGCCTGGCTCGGTTGCAGTCTGGCGCTGATCGTTTCTCGACACGTTTCGTCGAGCACTCAGGCCCTATTCCGCATCCTGTTCGCTAGGTACAGCTAGTCGTATCGAGTCGACAGTTGGCGCATTGTGGCCTCCCATCGTTTGGTCATCGTGTAAACGACGCCGTCGACTTTCCAGTCACTGGTGATCACGGTGCTGCCGACCATTGTCAGTGGTGTATCCGCAGGCAGTCGGTTGACGATTGCCTTGGCGTACTGGCGAACCCGGCTCGATCGGCACAAGACCAGTCCTCGTGTCGTCTCGGCCAGCACCGAGTGGTTCGTGGTCGCCATGCCGGCGATAGCGGCACCGCTGGCGGCCAGTACGACACGGTTCATCATGCTGTCGATGCCCGTGATGGAGGCGACGGCGAATAGCGCCAGCCCAGCGATGATCGCATAGGGAAGGAACCAACGATGGCGGGTCGAGAGCATGACGACCGCGTGAGCTTCTTCGCCATCGTCGAGCAGGTGCTCTACAGACCGCATCAAGATTGTCTGCCGGATGCTGGGCTTGCTCATAGACGAGAGATGATGTCGCTGACGACCGAACTCGGCGGACGCTGATCGGTTGGTACCGACTCGAACTGTGCATAGCCATCGGCGCGCTGTTGCAAGAGTTCTTCGACACGAGCTCGGGGGTCCTTGCCGGCGAGCAATGGTCGGCTCGAGCGTCGGTGCATGACCCGGTCCATGATGACGTCGAGTTCAGCAACAAGGCAGAAAACGCGATTGCCTTCATGAAGAGCAGCGACGTTCGCGGGATCGAGCATGAAGCGACCGCCCGTCGAGATCACGAAGCCGACATCGGTCGTCAACTCCACGGCGATCGCCCGCTCGATCTCCCGGAAACCGTCTTCGCCCTGTTCCTCGAAGATACGGGGTATCGGGCCATGGCGGCGCTCGATCATCTTGTCGGTGTCGACATGTTGCAGGTCCAGGCGTTGGGCCAGGAGGCGGCCAACCGTGGACTTGCCGGTGCCCATGAAGCCGGTGAGAATGATGTTGTTGTACGAGCTCGATGACGCCAGGTCGCGGCTGGCGGCGCGGTCAGGGCCCGGTCCCGTTGGTCCATCTGGCGCATCCGACATGACACGAGTTTAGGAACAGGGGTTCCCGAATGCCGCCAACGCTCGTATTCTGGGAGACTTCGGAACATCTCCTCGACACTGGGTTTGGACATCATGAGCACGGCTGATTCACACGCCAAGAAGCGGGCCACCAAGTTGACGGCGGCCGAGAAGAAGGAAGCGCAGATGGCGGCCAACCGCAAAGCGCAACTGCAGTGGTACATCGTGGGTGCCGTGCTCACCCTGATCGTCGTCGGAGCGATCGTGCTGATTGCTGTGTTCACCGAAGGTGAGCTGCCGATCCTGCAGTAGTCTGCTGGTGCACGGCGGGTGGTCTGAACCAGGCGTCCCGGTGCGGTCCGCCGGGCCGAGTATCCTCTGACCATGCGCAAGATTGGTCTCCTAAACGGGCCGAACCTCAACATGCTCGGCACTCGCGAACCCCAGGTTTATGGCACTCGCTCGCTCGACGACATCGTCGCCGACCTTCGGACCTATGCCGGCGAGCGAGGCGCAGCGTTGCGCGATCATCAGTCCAATATCGAAGGCAACCTGGTCGACGCCATTCAAGAAGCCATGACGTGGGCCGATGGCATCGTGTTCAACCCCGGCGGGTACACCCACACCAGCGTTGCGCTGCGTGATGCCATTGCCGGGTGTGGCATACCGGTTATCGAGACCCACATGAGCAATGTGTATGCCCGCGAAGAGTTCCGCGCCACATCGCTGCTCAGTGGTGTGTGTGTCGGTGTCATCAGCGGATTCGGCGCGACCAGCTATAAGTTGGCCATCGATGCGGTGATTGCACACCTCGACGGGTAGCAGGGTGCGGAAGAATGCCGGTGGATGCCAGAGCGGCCAGGCGTCGACCACGCTAGGAAAGGTTTTCGGGCACTCCTTGGATCGGAATGGCCGGAAAGTTCGACGCAGCGTGGTCGGATGGATGGTCGTTCTGGCG
>ENA-ORXR01000662-ORXR01000662.1-marine-metagenome-genome-assembly--contig:-NODE-662-length-43600-cov-5.361487_pt1 | contig 43600 bp, 33 predicted proteins | sample MGYA00237866_ERZ511479 | MGnify/ENA metagenome assembly ERZ511479
TTTTTTGAGGGGTTGGGGGTGGGGGGTTGGGGGGACGGGGGTTGTGGTCGGCAGTGCTGCCGTGGCCGTCGGGGGGACTGGCACAGGAGTCGCCGGGATCGGTGTGCCAGTGGCCGGGGCCGGCGTTGGTGGTACTCGGGTTGCGGTAGCGGGTATCGGGGTTGGCGGCACCACGGTTGGGTCAATTCCGGGTGTGGGTGCTGTCGCCAGCGGCGAAGCAGTCGCCGGCGGGGAAGGAGTCGGCGCTGACGGCGCAGGCGAACTGGTTGGAGCGGCGGTTGGTTCAGCCGACGGAGTAGCTGTGGGCGAAATCGGGGCCGTGGTTACCGTCGGCGATGCCTGCTGCTGGATCAGCGCGTCAACGGCCTGCCGCCGAGAGTCCTGCTCCTGGTCCGGTTGGGTGGCGGCATCAGGTTCAGTAAATGCCAGGGTTTCTGGTACCGCCCCGATGGCGAAGTGGGCCGACGCGGTTTCACTGGACCCCTCAGCTTGAATGGCGGCCGAGGCGGTAACGGATGCGGCGGTTGACGCGCACGCAGCACCAACGATCATCAGCGTGACGCCCGCCATGGCGGCAGTTGCCCGCAACCACCAGATGGCTGTGCCCTTGCGGTCGACCGCGCCAGAAGTACCCATATTGGCAGGGTCTCGGTGACGGGCACTGGTGCCCTGAGGGTATTGGGTCCTGCGCTCCCGGCTGGCGATGAATTTGCGACCTTCGGCTCAGGGAGAGCGGATCAGATTGGCGTAAGCGGGGCCCGGCCGCAGGGCATCTGGCCCAGGGCCATCTGGTCTTCATGACGTCGAAATGAACCGGATTGGCGCTGCAACGGCAAGACCCAGCGCAAAGATCAGCAGCACAGCACGGGCAGAGGGGGTCACGCTCTGGCTTTGCATTTGGACGACTCCCGCCTGTTGGCACAGGCCGTACGGCTCAAAAGCGCCGAATGGGTCGATATTCACCGACCCGTTCTGGAGGAAAAATCAGGGCTGTGTAAGACTGCTTCAATGTCTTCGGATTCCCCCTCCGTCAGCTTCTTTCGTCGCGTCGCCATTGTGAATCGTGGTGAGGCCGCCATGCGCCTCATTCACGCCACCCGGGAGTTGCAGGATGACCACGGCTTCCCGCAGGCCGTCGCCTTGCACACCGAAGCCGAAGCGTCATCGCTGTTTGTGCGCGAAGCCGACGATGCGGTGCAGTTCGAGCCAACCGAGAGCAATCCGTATCTGGACTACGCGGAGCTTGAGCGGGCACTGGTTGCCGCCAATGCGGATGCCGCCTGGGTGGGCTGGGGATTTGTAGCCGAACACCCTGACTTCGCCGACCTCTGCGAGCGGCTGGGGATCACCTTCATTGGCCCATCCGGTGACGTGATGCGCCGCCTCGGCGACAAAATTGGGGCCAAAAAGCTCGCCGAGCAGTGTGGGGTTCCGGTTGCGGCCTGGAGCGACGGGCCCGTCACCGACCTGGCCAGCGCGCAAGGGTTTGTCGAGCGCATTGGTCTGCCGTTGATGATCAAAGCAACAGCAGGCGGCGGCGGACGCGGTATCCGCAAAGTCGAAGCCCGCAGCCAACTGGCGGTCGCACTGGAACGGGCCCAGTCCGAGGCCCAGAAGTCCTTCGGCGATCCCACGGTCTTCATGGAGAAGGTTGTCACCGACGCCCGGCACGTTGAAGTGCAGATAGCGGCGGACGCGGTCGGAAACGTCTGGGCGCTGGGCGTCCGGGACTGTTCAGCCCAGCGCCGCAACCAGAAGGTGATCGAAGAGTCATCTTCGCCGGCGCTCACCCCGGCCCAGAACGCCATGTTGTGCGAATCAGCATGTGCTCTCGTTCGAGCATCCGGCTACAAGAATGTTGGAACCGTCGAGTTCCTCTACCAGCCCAAGACCGGAGAGTTTGCGTTCCTGGAGGTGAACACCCGGCTGCAGGTGGAGCACCCGGTGACCGAGCTCACCATCGGCTTCGACATCGTCAAGCTCCAGCTCCAGATTGCCGCCGGGTGGGTCCTGGACGGTCATCCGCCGGCGGCCCACGGCCACGCAATCGAAGCTCGACTCAACGCCGAGGATCCGGCTCGCGGCTTTGCCCCGGCGCCCGGCCACATCGAGTTGCTGGACTTCCCCATGGGCCCGGGCATCCGGGTGGACTCCGGAGTGGCCGAGGGTGACACCATCCCCGCCGAGTACGACGCCATGATTGCCAAGATCATTGCGTGGGGTGCAGATAGAGATGAGGCGCTGGACCGCCTGCGGCGAGCGCTGCAACAAACTCGTGTCGTCATCTCTGGCGGAACGACAAACAAATCATTCCTGCTGGACCTGTTGAGCCGCCCAGAGCTCCGCTCCGGCGAGTTCACCACGTCGTGGTTGGACGAGATGACCGAAAAGAACGAGCACCTGGCCGCCGGTTCGCCGGACGTGGCGCTGATTGCGGCGGCCATCGATGGCTGGCGTGCCGAACGGTCCATCGATCGGGCCGCCTTCTTTGCCAGCGCAGCCCGTGGCCGTCCTCAGACCAAAGAGTCGTCGGCCGGCTCGTTTGCCTGCCGGCTGGCGGGCGAGAGTTACAACCTCTCTGTGGCAGCCCTGAACCCGTCCACGTTCCAGATCGAACTCGATGGTGCGACGGTGCGGGCCCATGTGGAACCCGCGGGTCGTCGCGGCTCCATTCTTGAGGTCGGTGGCCGCCGCCATCAGATCCTCTCGGTCATCGACGGGGTTGACCATCTGGTCGAAGTGGACGGCATTCTGCATCGGGTGTCGCGCGATGACGGCGGAATGATCCGCGCCGCGTCCCCTGCGCTGGTGGTTTCGGTCAACGTCGAGGCCGACGCCGAGATTGCCCGGGGTGAGACCCTGGTGACGCTCGAAAGCATGAAGGTGGAGACCGCGGTCACTGCGCCGTTTGACGGCGTGGTGCGGGAGGTCATGGTTCGCCCCAACACCCAGGTCGATGCGGGCGCCGCCATGTTCCGCATCGAACCTTCCGCCGATGACGCGGCCACACCGGACGCGGTTTCGCCCCGGGCCAGCCTGGTCTCGCTGCAGGCCGCCGACCACGTCAGCGAGGACAGCCAGGCAGCCGCAGGTCGCCTGCTGGATGAAATGCGCTGGCAGGTTCTTGGATACGCCACAAACGCCCCGGTCGAGACCTCACGAACCCAGGAGTACAAGTCGCTCCGGGCCGCCATGCCCAACGACGCCCGATTGTTGGACGGCGAGCTGTCGGTGCTGGACGCGTTCTCGGACTTGATTGCGGTCTCCCGCAATCGCCGGGCTGATGCCGAATTTGATGCCGAGAGTCATTCGCCCAAAGAGTTCCTTCACCACTGGCTTCGCGCGCGTGACAGCGACGCCGAAGGACTCCCCGAAGCCTTCATCACCAAGGTTGACGCCGCTTTGGGTCACTACGGCGTCAACCTGGACCAGGCCGAGGACGACGCCATCGAGGCGGCCGCTTTCAATCTGTTCCACGGCCAGCAGTCCGCCGGCGACCACACCGCACTGATCCTCGCTCTGCTCAACATCATCCCCACAGCCGCCGACCGGTCAGAAGGCGAACAGAAGCGGCTGCGCAGCTCGCTTGATCGGCTCATCTCTGCGTCGCAGCTGCGCTTCCCACTCCTCGGTGAAGCGGCGCGGAACCTCCGCTACCGGGTCTTTGACAAGCCGATTCTTGACGCCTCCACCGAAGCCGGATTTTCCGAAATGCGGGACCACCTGGACGCGTTGGCCGACAACCCCGACGCCACCGACCGGTCTGATCGAGTCCGCAGTCTGGTGGCGTTCCCGCATCGCTTGATTCGACTGTTTGGCGATCGCTCCGCCAGCGGCGAGCTGGCCGACCGTACCCCACTGCTCGAAGTGCTGACCCGCCGCAACTACCAGCAACACGCGTTGGAAAGATTCCGACTGGGTCGCATGAACAACCGACTGGTGCTGACCGTTGGCTACCAGCACGATGACCAACAGTTCCATGTGGTGGCCACGAGCCTGCCCGCGGCCGAGATGGAGGACGCAATTGGCGCGGTTGGATCCATTGCGTCCAAGGCACCCCGGACTGACACGTTGCTGGTCGATCTGTATATCCGCGACGTGGATGCTGACGAAACCGAAGAAGGCCTGTTGGCCACCGTCGGGGAGGCACTGCGCAACCAAACCCTTCCGCCGGTCGTTCGGCGGGTGACGGTTTCGGGCGTGGTCGATGACGTCTTTGGCAACAGCGCCGTTCTCTATGTCACTTTCCGCCGAGACGGCGCCGAGTTTGTGGAAGATCGGCCCATCCGGGGGATGCACCCCACCATTGCTCAGCGGCTGCATCTGTGGCGATTTGAGAACTTTGACGTCGAGCGCCTGGATTCGCCCGACGACACCTATCTCTTCCAAGCCACCGGACGCGAGGAGCCGCACGAGGTTCGGCTCTTCGGAGCGGCAGAGGTCCGCGACCTGACACCGGTTCGCGACGCAAACGGTCACATCACCTCGCTCCCGGAGCTGGAGATTCGCCTGCTGTCGGTTTTGTCGAGTCTGCGAGCCGCGCGCGCCGAATATCCGACTCGATCCCGTCCCGAATGGAACCGGGTGTTGCTCTACGTGTGGCCCCGGGTGGACGTGCCCCTGGAGGACTTCCACGCCATTGCCCATGAGCTTGCCCCGACCACCCTCGGTTTGGGACTGGAGGACGTACTCGTCCAGGCAAAGATCGGTGGAGAGAACGGCCGGGTGGACGAGGTCATCGTTCGCATCGTTGATCGTCCCGGCGCCGGCATGGAGTTGTCGATCATCGACCTACCAACTGAGCCGATGCGCCAGCTCAATCCGTACGACAGAAACGTGCTCCGCGCTCGGCGCCGTGGAAGCGCCTACCCCTACGAGTTGGTTGGCCTGGTCTGTCGTGAGGGCGGAAGTTTCATCGAGTACGACCTGGACGAGGACGACTACTTTGCGCCGGTTGATCGGCCACCGGGAGGCAACACCGCCGGAATCGTCGTTGGTCTGGTGAGCACCCCCACCGCCCGTTACCCCGAAGGAATGACCAGAGTCGCACTGTTCGGTGACCCGACCAAGGCCCTTGGCGCCATCTCGGAGCCCGAATGTCGCCGGATCATGGCGGCGATTGAGTTGGCCGACCTGATGCGCGTTCCCGTGGAATGGTTCACGTTGTCCTCCGGCGCAAAGATCGCCATGGACAGCGGCACCGAGAACATGGACTGGGTCGCTCGCGTGCTGCGACGCATCATCACCTTCACCCAGGACGGCGGCGAGATCAACATCATCGTCGCTGGCATCAACGTTGGCGCCCAGCCGTACTGGAATGCGGAAGCCACCATGCTTCAGCACACCAAAGGCATTCTGGTGATGACCCCCGACAGCGCCATGGTGTTGACCGGAAAGCAGGCGCTGGACTTCTCCGGCGGAGTTTCGGCCGAAGACAACTTTGGCATCGGCGGCCATGACCGCATCATGGGTCCCAACGGTCAGGCCCAGTACTGGGCGTCAGATCTGCGGGGTGGCATCGACGTGTTGTTCCGCCACTACGAAACGTCCTACGCAGCGCCGGGCGAACGATTCCCTCGCAAGCGGTCCACCACCGACACCTCGCATCGCGACGTCTCACCGTTTCCGCACGTTTCAGAAGGTTCCGATCTGGCCACGGTCGGCGACATCTTCTCCGAAGAGGCCAACCCGGACCGAAAGAAGCCATTCGATATTCGTTCGGTCATGAATGCGACCATCGATCAGGACGTCCCGCCGCTGGAGCGCTGGGCCAATATGAAAGACGCCGAGACCGTCGTGGTCTATGACGGTTTCCTGGGCGGCAACGCCGTCTCGGTGCTGGGTATCGAGTCCCGACCCATTCAGCGACGCGGTCTGCTGCCGGCTGACGGTCCGGATCAATGGACCGCGGGCACGCTCTTTCCGATGTCATCAAAGAAGGCGTCGCGAGCGATCAACGCCGCCAGCGGCTCTCGCCCCCTCGTGGTGCTGGCCAACCTGTCCGGCTTCGACGGTTCGCCAGAGTCGCTGAGTCGGCTGCAACTCGAATACGGCGCGGAGATCGGTCGGGCAATCGTCAACTTTGATGGACCCATCGTGTTTTGCGTCATCTCCCGCTATCACGGCGGCGCCTTTGTGGTCTTCTCCAAGACGCTGAACGACAACATGGAGGTCCTGGCCGTCGAGGGGACCAAAGCATCAGTGTTGGGCGGCGCACCAGCGGCGGCGGTGGTGTTCGTGGGTGAGGTCAACAAGCGCACGGCGGCCGACCAACGGCTGACCGGACTGTCCGAAACGCTGGCATCAGCCAGCGAGGTTGAGCGGGCGCACCTGGAGCGTGAGTTCCGCGATCTCCGGGAGGCGATTCGTTTGGAGAAACTGGGCGAAGTCGCCGATGAGTTCGACGCGGTGCACAGTGTTGAGCGCGCAATGAGCGTGGGCTCGGTGGACGCAATCGTGCCGCCGTCTCAGCTGCGGTCTCGATTGATCGAATCGGTGGAACGCGGCATGCAGCGGGCCCAAACCCGCATTGCCGCAGCCTCGGTCCAACCAGCGGCTGCGCCGGGTCTTTCAACCCCGGCGGAGCACGCGAGCCCAGATCCTTCCGCCCCCGCCGAGGCCGACGACACCATCCCGGTGGAGGGGATCGGCGGCCAGGGGACCGGCCTCGCGCCCCAGATGGTTGCGGCCAGCGAACTGCTGAGTCCGGACTCGGGCTCTGATCTGGGCGATTCAGCAGAGTTCTCCGGAGCGAAACGACCGTGTGGAGATGATGTCCAGCCCGTCGTTGAATCGACCCCACCGGTGCCAGTTGTCGGCTCCGCAGTGGCGCGGCCGACCGAAGCGGTGCTCGAACTTGCCGATGAGCCCGAGCTCGTGGTTCTACCTGCAGCCATGGCGATTGCTTCGAGCGACACCAATGCCCGAAGTGGAGCCGCAGATGACCTTCCGCCCCCGCCGATGTTTGTTGACGCTCCCGCAATCATCGACCTGACCGATGAGGCCACCGCAGATGAGGCCACCGCAGATGAGGCCACCGCAGATGAGGCCACGGCAGATGAGGCCACGGCAGATGGTGACAATGCCAGCGTGACCGATACACCGGTGGTGGAACCAGACTCCACTCGACTGATTGGGGGATTCAGCGGATTGCTCAGTTCGGACCCCACCGTGACCGCCTTTGAACCATCACCCGTCGACATGGCGCATGCCGAGGCAATCGATCGCGTCGCTGTGGCGCCGGCGGAGAGTCCAATGCTTGACCCTGACGGCTTTCCCGATCCGGTCGACTTGGACTCCAGCGCCCAGGTTGCTTCACCGTCGACTGCGGCTGCGATCGTTGCTTCCACGGCCGCCGAAACCCCGCGGCCATGGGATGCGCTCGGCGTTCCAGGCGCAGACTCGTCTGTCGGTGGTTCGTCCCTGCCCGATGAGATCGTGGTCGACGATGACGGGCTCGGAAGTCCGGTTGCCCCGAGTCTGACCGCCGACGAGCTGCCGGCGGAGATCGACATTACTGACCTGGAGTCCGGGGAGTCCAAAGAAAAAGCCGCAGATGCGACAGCCACGCCCCCGATGCCAAAGTGGCTTGATGACGCCATTGGTGGAACATCGGACGACTGGTAACCGATTTACTCGCGGACCGGGCACTCCAGTGAGGTCGGGGCCAGCACTTCGTAAAGCTGACATACCGCCGAGCTGATGAAGGCAGCCTGACCTTCGTAGTCACCGCCGCCTTCGGTCATGATGGCCACGGGTACCTGACGGCCCGATGGCAAAGGTACAAATCCCATCGCATTGAGCACCCGAACATCGCGGGCACAACATCCGGGTGGCAACCAGCCGGCTTTGTGACTGACTTCCGCCGCCACGTCAGCCGGGAGGGCGTTGACGAAGACGGCCGACGGATCGGTGCCCGATGATGCGTCCGGAGCCAATTGCATCCAGGACAACATCAAGACCGTGTCGTCCGCGTTGAGAAGATCACCGCGTTCCAACGCCACCAGGAATCGCGCCTGATCAAGCGCCGATGATTCGTTGGCGCCACCCTCGCTGGACACCAGGTCGGGTTGTGACGCATCCGGGTTCCGCCACGAGCCCAGCTGCGTGCTGTTCATGCCCAACTGATCGGTCCAGGCGTTGATCCCGTCCACACCCAGCAGGGAGATTGCGTCGGCTGCGGCTTGGTTGGAGCTGCGAGCGAAAATGTCGTCGGCCAGCAACTCAAGTGCGCCAATGCCGGCCACATCGGCGGCGGCCGTCATCCATACCGACTTCATTTCGCTTGCAGCGTTCTGGGTTTGTTCCGGGTTGATGCCCAGAATCAGGCCGTCCACCACGACCGCCATGGAGACGTTGGCGCCCCCGGTCCACGCATCGGCTTCGTCGCCCAGTTGCTCGATAATGGCCTCCACTCGCTGACTGGCGGGTGGGGGCGTGGGCGTGGCGACCGCCGGTAGCGGAGTACTTGATGGTCGCGCCGTGGGGTTTGTGGTCAGGCCCAGGACCAGCGCCGTGGTGGCGGTGGGTTCGGTGGTGTCGATGGCACCATCGTCGCGGTCGGAATTGACCGGGCCGTCTGCCGTTGCGTCTGTTGTTGCGCTCGGGTTCAGAGCTGTTTCGGGGTTAACAGGACCAAGGCCCGTGGCCACCAGCAGCAAGCCCAATGAAGCAGCCACCACCACGAGGCTGAGTACCAATCGCACGACGATCTGTCCGCCGGACAGCGCGGTCGCTGGGGGAGCTGCACTGCTGTCGACATCGATCGACGACCATGCGGGGTCACGGTTTGGGGGCGTCGCCGTGCTCCCGCGGGTGGGCAGGTTGAGGTGTGGTTCGGTCATCGACGGAGGCTAGGTGGGATCGTCGTCGTGGGTGAAGGCCCCAATGTGCGAAGCGTCGTTGAATGTCTGGATCTTCCATCGATCTGCGGAGACATAGACCGAGGTGACCGAGGCGTTGCGAACGCCGACAAACAGGAATGGTTCGCTCGTTGTGGCGTGTCCGCACAGTGATGCGATCACCCCGCCATGACAGACGACGGCCACCATCTCATCGGGGTGCTTCAGCGCGATGCCAAGCAGCGCCGCCGAGGTTCGCAGTCGAAGATCTTCATTCGACTCAGCCCCGGGTATGACGCCCCAATCCCGTTGCTCTCGAAACCCGAGAACCACCGGGTCGCCGTCGGCCGCCTTCTGCCTGAACAGGCCGCCTTCGTACTCCCCGAGGAAGACCTCGCGAAGGTCGGGCTCAATGCCAACATCGAGCCCCAGGTGGGCGGCCAGGGGGGCCGCAGTTTGTTGCGTTCGCGTCAACGTGGACGCATAGATGGCTCGGATTGGTTCGTGGCGAAACCGATTGCCAACCTGTATGGCCTGCCACTCGCCGCGGGGCGAAAGTGGAGGGTCTCCGTGCCCTTCGACCAGCGGAAAAGGGGTCCCTTCCACATAGGGAATCGACTGTCCGTGACGAATCAGCAGAATATGCGATTCTCCCGGCAGCGGGCTCATGAAGGTTTGCGGGAACGATCGGGGCTCGGGCTGGCTCACCCCCGGAATCTAGTAGGTGGCCAAATCTGAGCGTTGTATGGTCGGCCAGTTGGCAGATGACCTCACCGCCATCCCAGATTTTCGACGGCGCTGCGAGCACCGACGCCGAGCACGCCATCGCGGCGGCTGAACTGGTGCGCTGATCAGGTCCCGGTGAAGGCGGATTCATATTCAGCCCGCAGTGCGACCTTCTGAACCTTGGCCATTGCGTTGCGGGGCAGCTCGGGGATGACCAACACCATCTTTGGGACTTTGAACCGAGCCAGATGATCAGCCAATCCGGCGCTGACTTCGGCCATTGGGTCGTCCCATTGGCGGCCCGGTTCCAGAACCACAAAGGCGGCCGTTGCTTCGCCGAAGTCGTTGTGGGGTAACCCGACGACGGCGGACTCCACCACCCCCGGCAACGAGTCGATCATCACTTCGATCTCCTTGGGATAGATGTTCAGGCCGCCGGAAATGATCATGTCGCCGGCCCGTCCCTCCAAGGTCAGTCGCCCGTTCTGGTCAACCGAACCGACATCGCCGGTGATGAACCACCCGTGGTTGAACGCCGCCTGAGTCTTGTCCGGCATGTCCCAGTAGCCGGCAAAAAGACCCTCGCCCTGCATCTCCACAATCCCGGTGATTCCCGCCGTAACGGGTGAACCGTCACCGTCGGCGATGCGAATCCGGGTTCCCGGCAGCGCAAATCCAACGGTTCCAGCAATCCGATCGCCGTTGAGAGGGTTGGACGTGATGATGCCGGTCTCGGTCATGCCATAACGCTCCAGGATTCGCTGCCCGGTGCGGGCTTCAAAGGCCTGATGCACCAACTCGGTCATGGGCGCCGAACCGGAGGTGAACAGGCGTATGTGCTGCGCGACCTCAGGTCCAAAGGCGGGATCGTCCATCAGTCGGGTGTAGAAGGTGGGGACGCCCATGAACACCGTGGAGGCCGGAAGGTGCGCGATGACCTGCGACGCATCGAAGCGGGGGAGAAACACCACCTCGGACTGGTTCAACATTGCCGGCTGCAACGCAATGAACAGACCATGGACATGAAATACCGGTAGAGCGTGAAGCAGCACATCACCCGGTTCGAAACCCCAAATCTCATGCAGCGCCCGCCCATTGGCCAACAGGCTGCCGTGGGTCAACATCGCGCCTTTGGAACGGCCGGTTGTGCCCGAGGTATACAACAGTGCAGCAACGTCGGTCGCCGCTCGATGGACCACGTCCTGGAACGGCTCGCCTTCGGCCGACCGCTCCAGTGAGGGTGAGGTTGCATCATCGGGCCCCGCGGCGGGATCGCCCGGGGCCAAGGTCACGCACGCCACGTCATCGAAGGTGGAGCGATCGGGGGAACGGACCACCAGCGTGGGCTGCGAGTCGCGAGCAAAGTAGGTGACCTCCGCATCGGTGTACGCGGTATTCACCGTGACAAACACGGCCCCGATACGAAGGCATGCAAGATACAACGCGACGGCGTCGGTGGACTTGTGGACCTGGACCAGAACCCGATCGCCGGCCGCCACGCCAAACCGGACCAACGCACCGGCGAACTGGGCCGAGCGATCGTCGACGTTGGCCCAGGAGAGAACGTGGTCACCTTTCCCCGCCGAGCCCGGTACCCGAAGAAAGGGTTTCGCCCCGAAGTCTGAGGAGATAAGGCGACGCGGCATCAGCCAGTGGAACAGGTTCTGGGTCACCTGCTGATTCTGCCGCGCCTGAAAGCCACAAACGAATTCGTTTTGCGCCTGGTTCGTCAACCATGTTCGCCCGTGACGTCTCACTCGCCTAGGTTGCATGCGGGCAAATGGGCGAAAATTCGCCGAAATCACCAACAACACGACGCCGGGCAACGCGTCAAACTGGGAGAACACAATGGAAGGTCAGGGAACAATGCCGGCGGGGTGGTACCACGGCGAGGGCGATCCTCCCGGTACCAAGCGCTACTGGGACGGTTCCGCGTGGACGGGCGAGCCGACGGTCATGTCGGATTCACCCAATCCATCTGCGGGAGCCAGCGTCCAGGACTCGGGCCTCAATCCGGCCAGTACGGGTAAGCGTCTGGGCGGTCGTGTGATCGACTCAATCCTGTTTTCGATTCCGGTGGCTGGCGTGGCGATCTCCCAGATCGACTTCGACTCCGTCGTCGACGCCGTCGAAGCCGGTGAAACCGTCGAGGTGAGTGGGGGCAACGCTCTCTGGGCCGTCGTGGTCACGCTGGTTATCTGGCTGATCGAGGCCGCCTTTGTGGCGACGTTGGGCGCGACGCCCGGCAAGCTTCTCGTTGGCACCCGCATTGCGTCGACCGAAACCCGCTCCACACCTCCATCGTGGGCCACCGCGGCGTTGCGGACCGCAGTCCGCGCGCTCGGTGCGATCTCGGCCATCAGCCTGACCCTTGGCAACATCGTGAGCGGCATCGTGGTCCTGATCGGGCTTGCATCATTGATCCTGCTGTTCACCGACGATCGCCGTCAAACCGTCATGGACAAGATCGCCAAGACCATCGTCGTCGACAAGTAGATCGTCGTCGACGACACATGGGTCGTCGTCGATAAACTGGCGGTCTTCGCCGTCTGAAAATGCTGCCAGCCGCGAACCATTCGTGGTCGGACTGACGCTCGGCTGAGAGTAGGCCGAACGAACCACGACCCGGCGCAGTCTTTGAACCTGGTTCTGCGGCGCCGACAGCGCTCCTATGGACCCCGCTGGTCTACCGCACGATCGCGCGCGGCCACTCACCCCCGGCCAGTTCACCAATGCGGCCGAAGGTGGTGGCGGTGGCGATGGTGGTGATGGTGGCGATGGTGAACCAGCTTCGGCGCGTAACGGTCGCGACGTCCGGTTCACCATCGCGCTGGCGACCGGGATGTTGTGGCACGGCGGGATGCTGCTGGGCGGGAGTTACCAACGAACCTATGACGCATACATCCACATGTTCTTTGGCGACCACTACGCCCGGGATTGGTTCAGCACGTGGGAGACCCGGTGGTACACGGGCTTCCCGACGACCAGCTACCCGCCGGGAACCCATCAGCTGATCGCCATACTGTCCGGGGGAGCCGACGGCGCCGTTGGTCTGGAGTTGGCGTTTGTCATCATCCAGCTGGCTTCGGTGTTGATGCTGATCACCGGGGTCTACCGATTCAGTCAGATCTGGGTGTCCTGCCGGGCCGCAGGGTGGGCGGCGCTTTTGGCGGTGACGTCCACCTCGATTGCCGAGGTGGTGCACGTCTTTGGACAACTCCCCACATCGTTCTCGCTGGCGATACTGCTGAACACCCTGCCGTCGGTGTACCGGTGGGTGGCCGACGGGCACCAACGCCATGGGCTGGTTGCGGTGTGCGGACTGGCGGCCACGACCGCGGGCCATCACGTGACCACATTGTTCGGCGCGGTCTTCTTTGTTGGCCCCACCATCGTCACCGCGCTCATTGACGCGTTCCGACGCCCCCGACCAGGGGAGACCGCAGGCCATTCGGTGCTTCTTCAGCGCTCCAACATTGTTCCGGTGGTCGCCCGCCGACTCCGGCGCCTCCTGCCGGCGGTGATTCGGGCCGCGATGATCTCGTTTGCCGCGCTCGCCGTCCTGGTGGTCGTGGTTCTGCCGTACTGGTTGTGGAGTAGCAGCGACCCGATCGTCCAGATTCCGATCCCGCATGCAAGCCGCGACAACTTCCTGGAGAACACGGCGGCCGGGATCGTCTTCTTTGCGGTCCCGTGGGGGCTGATGATCTTCCTGTTGCCGGTGGCGCTGGCTCGTGGCTTGGCGTCGCGGGCGGTGCCACTGGCGTCGTCAGCATTGCTGTTGTTTGTGCTCGGCACCGGTGGAACCACGCCCATCCCCCGCCTGTTGCTTCGGGGCGCCTTCGACATCTTGACGCTGGACCGATTCACCATTTGGTCCACGATTGCAATTCTGCCTCTGGCTGGTTGGGTCGTGGACAGCGCAGTGTTTGGTCGGTTGGGCACCGTGGCCCGGTCATTTGTGGGACGGCGGGTCTGGCAGGCCGGCCTGGCGAGCGCGGCCATCTCGTTGGTGGTGGCGGCGGTGCTGGTGGCCAACTTCTCGCAGTTTCGGCCGTTGCAACCCGACCGGATCGATCCCGAACCGGTGGCCGCGTTCATGACCAAAGACCAACATGACCGCTGGCGGTACCTCCCCCTGGGCTTTGGCGATCAGATGGCGATTGTGGGCGCGCACACCACCGCCACCACCGTGGACGGGAACTACCACTCGGCTCGCCGGCTGCCCGAGCTGACCAGCCGATCGGTCGAACGTCTGGAGGGCGCCAAGTTTCGTGGCATCCCGGGCATTGGTTCGCTGCAGCAGTTCCTGGCAACTCCTGAGCGGTACAACCTGAAATTCGTCTTCTCCAACGACGTCTTTTATGACCCGCTGCTGTGGGCATCGGGCTGGCATCGCCTGGACCGACTGGTCAACGGGGTCATGGTGTGGGAACGCGAGGACATTCCGCCGTTACCGGACGTTCTGCCCACCCGAGAGCTGCCCGGGTGGCAGCGACTGCTGTGGGGAACCGCACCGCTCACGGCGATGACCACAGCCGCCCTGATCTTTGGATGGACCGCGCTTGGTCAGCGGTATCCCGCAGTCGTCGGCCGGGTTCACCAGCGGGCTTCGGCCTGGTTTGGTCGCCGATGGATCTCGCGTTCCTGGCACCGGCTCGATCTGTGTCTGGAGCGCAGCGCCGAGCGAACCCAGCGCGGCGACAAACGAAGCCGGTGGTTGGACCAGGTGGAAGGGGTGGTGGGTCGAGCCGAGGCGTGGATCGAAGGTCCCCGCACCCGACGGTCGCGGCTGGCGCTGGTGGGCTCGCTGGGGCTGCTGGCCGTCCTGTTCTTTGCGGCCACCCGAAACGAAATTGTCGGGCCACCAACGGTGGAGGAGACGGTGCTGGCCTACTACGACGATCTGGACTTTCAGCGCTTTCAAGAGGCGTGGCAGCGCCTGGATGACCAACGGCGTCCGACCTTGGACCAGTACCTGCTTGAGCTATCGGTGCAGGACGGGCTGGTCGGCTCCTACGGCAAGCTGAACTCCATCGAGGTTGAGGTCACCCCGGTGGATCAGACACTGGCCCGCGCGTCGGTGGATCTTGGCTGGATCACGTCGGTGCTGGAGTTCCAGACCGTACGGGAACACGAACTGATTAAACGAAACGGGACCTGGAGCATCGTGCCCGCGGCGTCGGACGTGTCCACAACACCGGACCAGTTCTCGCGCTCGACCAGCGTTGACTATCTGAGTCAGGGGCGCCGGCAGGTAACGACCGAACGGTCGTTGTTTGGCGATGTGTTGGACCGCCCTCGGCTCCAGATTCTCTCAGCCCGAACGGTGGTCAGTGATGGCCGGTTCACGGTGGTGGGAGAACTGACAAACCTGGACGTCGACCCAGCCGATGTCACCATCACCGCGGAGTTCAAGGATGAGAACGACGTGACCCTGGTGGCGCACAATGCGGCGTTGGTCACGGTCCACAAGGTGTTGCCCAGAGAGACCGTTCCGTTCCGAATCGATCTGGAGGAGATTGCCGGCCTGGACCCCGACCATGCCGAGGCCAGCGGCGACTTCCACCCCGAACTCTTTGCTGCGCCACAGATCATTGCCACCGATGTGGCCCGGGTGGAGTTGGCGTCCAAGGCAGTGGTGACCGGACGAGAGCTTGACCGATCAATCACCGTGCAGCACCTGCGGGTGGAGCGCACCGGCGACGAACTGCGATTGCGAGGCGAGCTGCTGAACCAGGGGACCCGAACGGCGACGATGCCCCATGTGCTGGTCACCCTGCTGAGAGAAGACGGATCGGTTGGGTGGGTTGATCACCTGTGGGTCCCCACCGCCGTGCGCCCCCAACGTACGGTCGAGTTTGCTGTCTCTTTGACCTCGCCAACGGCGCTGGAGGAATTGGCGGCACCGATGCAGATCTTTGGGAATGGACTTACCGGTGGGGAAGCCGGGGACGTGCCGTTCTCGTCGGGTGCGACAATCGACATACCCGGCGGTGAGTGGTCGGCGGCGCGGGTCAACGTGGCGTCGTTCTTCCGGAGCTTCGAGTGACGCGCGCCCGCGTGATGTTGGGAGCCGCCGCCCGGTGCCTGGGGACGCTGATGATGTTCTTCTCAGGGATTGCGGTCGCGGGACGGGGGATGGGGGCAGGCGTTGGGCCGCCCACTCAGGAGTGGACTGGCGACCTGTCGGTGGATACTCCGACGCAATTGATCGCCGGCGATGTGTTGCCGGTCGATCTGTATTCGCTCGACGCGCCCGTCGGCGCTCGGGCGGAGGTCGTACTGGTCGGAGCGTTCGAAACTCATACGGTGTCTGTTCCCCTGATGGACGGGCGGGCCGCGGTTGTCTTCGGCAGCGACCTCACTGATCATGCGGGCGTCGTCTCGATCCGGGCCGCCGTCGGCCAGTCCCGCGCGGGGGCTGACGTGCTCATCACTCCTCGCAACGCGGTGTCGCCAGTGGTGCCGTTGGTGGGGCCGCGCACAATCGTGGCCAACAACGCTGACCGGACCATGGTGGTGGTCCTCCCGACGGACCGCTTTGGCAACGCCGTGGCCGCCGGGACCACGGTCGACTTTGATTTCGAACGCGTGGATGCCTCCCCGGTCTCGCTCCTTCAGGATCAGGTTGCGGCCGGAATAGCCGCGGTCGACGTTCGGTCCGGAGCCGAGATCGGCCGAGTGGCGGTTGAGGCCCGGGTCGGCCAGACCAATGGACCGCTGAACTTTTTTGATGAGGTGGCCGGGACACCGGCCGATTTTGGGTTGGCAGCGGTCGCGGTCCCTGCGGTGGCTGATGGATTCTCGCTCTTCGAGGTTGAGACCACCGAGCTCCGGGATGTCCATGGAAACCTCCTGCCTGACGGCGTTGTTGCAACCTTCCGCACAACAGGACCCTCCGGGGTGTCCGAGACCACTGGCACCGTCCAGAACGGGGTGGCTCGGGTGACGCTCGAAGCGCCGGACCGACCGGGGATTGTGGACGTGGTTGCGCGAGTTTCCGGGGTCGAAGCTGAACCCCTGTCGCTGTCGTTTGGCGTCGCGGTATCTGAGCTGACCGTCGGCGCCCAGATCGAGCGCGGTCCGCCAGCAAAGGTGTCCGTCGAGATCGGCCCGGTTGTTCTGTCGTCGGGTGGGTACGTACCTGACGGCACACCGTTTGTCCTGCAGTTGGAGGTGGTCCCACCGGTCGATCCAATGGCGAGCGCCATTCTTGCAGTTCGACATGGTGCGGTGCGAAGCGGCACCAGTCGGGTGGAGATCGACGTCGCCGGCGACCTGTTGATTGGACGTCAGCTGTACGCCCGCGTTGAGGTTCTGGGCGTGGGGACCCGGCAGTTGGCCGAGATCCGATGACCGGTTTGAGTGAGGCGCGGTCGTTCGAAACCCGCGACGTGAAGCGGGTTGTGGGGGTCGCTGCCATTGGGCTGGCCGGCCTCGGGGTGCTGGCGCTGATCGCCGTGTTCGGACTGATCACCTATCGGGCCGGCACCGGTGCCGATCCCGCCGAGGCGTTCCACGAGATTCCGCAGGTGCCGGAGGCCTTTGATGAGGTGGTGACCTGGCGACCCGACGGGATCCTCGATCGAGCCATGGAGCCGACGACCCGCCGCAATATCGAGTCCACCTGGGTGCGCAGTTGGGCGCGGCTCGACATTGCCCGTCAGACCGGAATCCCGGACGGACTGGAGACGTGGTTCCAGGGGCCGCTGCTGGACCAGGTGCTCCAGTCGGTTGCGACCCGCCCGCGCTCATCGGTCACCCAACATGCTCATGAACTGCAGGTGGAGTTCTATTCGCTCGACGGTTCGGTCGTCGGGCTGGCTGCGGTTTCGGACATGCAACGCCAGGTTGGCGAGGGTGAGGCCTTTCGAAGCATCGACACCTTCGAGGTGGTGCTTCTCCTCTCTGACGGAAACTGGCGGCTGCAGTCCATCGTTCGGGCGGGCACTGCGGTACCGGCCAAGGACCTGGCGGATCCGCCGGGCCTGTTGGCCTCCCGCGACGGCGCAGATGCGGGCGTCGCAGACGAGGTGAAGTGGGTACTGCGGCGATCAGTTGGTTGAGACCGTCGGCCGTCGAGACTCAACGACGGCCCGCTGCTGCCGATCTGGCCCTATGTCTTCATCGCCATCGATGTTCGATCTGGGGTCGGCGTCGCATGAGTTGCGCGCCCCGCTGCACGCGATCCTGGGACTCGCTGAGCTGTTGGTTGGTGGCGAGATCAGCGGCACCGACCGCGAACTGGCCAGCCGCATTCAACGTGAAGCCCGTGCCATGGAAATCGTCCTGGCCGACATCCTTCAGCTCTCGCGCCTGGAGTCCACCACGGTGGTGCCGATCACCGAAGTCTTCTCGCCGCGCGTCGTGGCCGGGGAGGCAACCAGTCTGCATCAGGATCAGGCAGCGGCCAAAGGGCTTGTGCTTCGCGTCCAAATCGCTGAAGACACACCACTTGCCGTCCGCGGCGACCGGTACCGACTGCGCCAGATTCTGGTCAACCTTGTTTCCAACGCCGTGAAGTACACGAGTGCAGGGTCGGTCACCGTGGACGTGAAGAGTGTTGGTTCGGACGCGGCTCCGGAGCTTGAGCTGTCCGTCATCGATACCGGTCCGGGCATTCCGGACGCGGCGATGCCGAGCTTGTTTCTTCCGTTCACCCAGGCCCGGAGTGGCGACCGTGACAAAGGGACGGGCCTGGGGCTGGCTATTACCCAACGACTGGTTGATGCCATGGGAGCAAGTCTGGACGTCGAAACCGGACCGACGGGTACGACCTTCTGCTGCTCTCTGCCGTTTCTTCCGGCTCGACGGCTGCAGGATCGAGAGATATCCACGGCCGCCGCCGTCAATGCCTCTCGGTCTGTGGCCGAAGGTGTGCGAATCCTGGTGGTGGATGACACCGAGGTCAACCGACTATTGGCAACATCGCAGCTTGAACGCCTGGGTTACCAGGCAATTGCGGTTGCGAGCGGCGCCGAAGCACTGGCGATGATGGCCGACGAACCTCTGGACGCGGTCCTGATGGACTGGCACATGCCGGGCCTGGACGGGTTGGAGGCAACTCGCAAGTGGCGAGAACGCTCCCAGCGGTCTGACTACAAGGGGCCAAACCGGGATGTCCCGATCATTGCAGTAACCGCCAGCGCGCTGGCCTCAGATCGAAGTGAGTGTCTGGCCGCCGGAATGGATGACTACCTGTCCAAGCCCACGGGGCTGGAAGTGCTTGGCGCCTGCCTCCGCAAATGGTTGCCGTTCGTTGACGCCTCGTCGGCGGACCCGACATCCCGCGCCACGCCGCCCTCGGTGGACATCGACCCCAATCGGATTTCCGCACTGCGCAACGACCTGGGCGCAGAAGCGGTTCACGCCGTTGTCACTGCGTTTCTTGGGGACCTGCCCCAACGGGTCACCACCATGGAGAAGGCGCTTGCTGAAGGCGACCGGGCCGTGATCCGTCGCACGGCCCACACCGTGAAGTCTTCGGCTGCGCTGTTTGGCGCTGGACAGCTGGAAGCTGCGGCCGCCACTTTGGAGTCGGCGGCCGCCGAGAGCAGCGATCTCGACGCTCTGACTGAGGACTTCCTGAGGCTCGTTCCTTTGACCGCAGTCGCCCTCGACAAAGAACTTGACTCAACCGCAAAGCTCGAAGGGAGCACATCGTGAAGGGGATCATTTTCAACGTGGTCGAGGAGGCAGTGACCGAGATGTATTCCGCGGACGTCTGGGATGATCTGTTGGATGCAGCCAACCTCGACGGGAGCTACACCGCAATCGAGAACTATGACGACGCAGAATTGCTGACCCTGGTGGGTGCTGCTGCGGAAGCAACCGGGATTGGACCGGCCGAACTGGTGCCAATGATCGGGCGGACCTCGTTCAAGTATCTGTCGGGCCGGTACCCGGAGTTTCTGGAAGGCGTTGATGGCCTGTTCTATTTCCTGAAGTCAGTGGACACCATCATTCATCCGGAAGTCATGAAGCTGCATCCCCGTGCGACCCCACCCCGGTTTGACTGCGAGCGGGTCTCAGATAACCGGCTCCGGGTGACCTACAAGTCCAATCGGTGCCTCGGCGCGCTGGCGGTTGGCCTGGTGCAGGGGGCCGCCGATCACTTTTGCGAACCGGTCGAGATTCAGGTCGTGTCCGGCGGCGGTGAGGCCGTGACGGTTCTGGACGTCTGCCGGGTCACTGTTGCCACGTGAGCGACAGTCCCGTCGACCCGGCCGACGAGGTCCGGAGGCTGCAGCGTCGCCTCGACCGTGAGCGGCAGGCGCGACACAAGGCGGAGGGGTTTGCCGATCGCCGCATGCGGGAGCTCTGGTTGGCAGCGCAGAAGTTGAATCAGCGCGCATCTCAACGCACCGAAGAACTTGAGGCGGTGGTGTTGGAACGAGATGCCGCCACGGCGGCGGCGGCGTCGTTCCTCTCCAATTTGAGTCATGAGATGCGAACCCCGCTCAATGGCATGCTGGGCATGCTTGAGTTGTTGGAGTCCCACGTTCACAGTGAGCAGGGGGTTGCGCATCTCAACGGCGCTCGTCAGTCTTCGGAACGGCTGCAACATCTGATGCTTCGCCTACTCAATCTTGTTGACCTTCGCTCCAATCGACTGCTGGTGCAGCCGGTGCCGGTGAAGCTTGGCGCGCTGCGAGATCAGTTGCTGGACAAGTGGCGGAGCCGGGCGTTGGCGTCGGGACACCTGCTGGTGGTGGAGTGCTTTGGCGATGACGACCAGATGTTCATGGTCGACGAAGAACGACTCATGCAGGTCGCGGACGAACTGATCCACAACGTTGTGCTGCATGGCACTGCCGGTTTGGTGTCGGTCGATTTGCGATGGGACTTGGACCTGCTGGAGCTCCGGGTCCAAGACGCCGGTCCGGGATTCACCCTGCCGGAAGAGGCGACGCTCTGGGCCACAGTGACCCGGGCAGACCAGTCGCCGGGACGGGCCACCGAAGGGGCCGGGATTGGATTGGGGCTGGTCAAGGAGCTCGCTCAGGCCCTGGGCGGGAGCTTCACCATCACCAGTGCCGAAGGCACAGGTACTTTGGCCCGGGTTCAGGTCCCAACAGGGGAAACGTAACGGTCGGCTGACCTGCCGCGGTCAAGGTCTCGGCCGCCTGGACCGACGACCCGGCAGTGACCTCGTCTGCATCTGTTCGTTCGGCCGGTTCAACTGCCAACTCCTCTGGCGACATCCGCCCGCGGCGGGTGGGCGTCATCAGCGCCTTCCCGCCGGGCCGAAACTCACTGAACGAGTTTGGTTTCCATCTGGTGAGTCATATGGCCGCCAACGACGACATCGACCAGGTTGTCGTTTTCGCTGACCAGACAGACGCCGGGGTCCCCACCCCGATCGCCGGCGTCGAACACCGCGTCAGCTGGCGATTCAACGATCCCGCCAACCCCACCCGGCTGCTCAAAGCGGTGCGACAGGCGCGCCTGGATGGCGTCCTGATCAATCTCCAGTTTGCCACCTTCGGTGACACCCGCATCGCTGGCGGTTTGGGACTGCTTACCCCGGCGCTGTTGTCCAAAGCAGGCATCCCCACCGGGGTGATTCTGCACAACCTGGCCGACAACGTGGACATGGCCGACGCGGGGTTTGCCGACTCCAAGGTCATGGCCAGGTTCATGAGCGCAGCGGGTCGCGCACTCACCCGCACCATCCTGCAGGCCGACTACGTGGCGCTCACGATCCCTCGCTATGTGGAGTTTCTTCAGCAGAGTTACGGGGCCACCAACGTCCTGCTCACGCCGCATGGCAGCTTCGAAGAAATTGCCGAACCGCACTTCGGTATCCCCGATGGGCCGCGCAGAATTCTGGCCTTTGGCAAGTTCGGCACCTACAAGACGGTCGACGTGCTGGTCGATGCGTTCCGACTCCTGATGGCGCGCGGCTTTGAAGACGTGAAGCTGGTGATTGCGGGCACCGACAGTCCAAATTCACCCGGCTACCTGGCCGGGGTTCAGGCCGCATGCCAGGACCTGACCAACGTGGAGTTCACCGGCTACGTGGAGGAAGAGGACGTTGCACCGCTGTTCAGCGCTGCTGCGGTGACGGCGTTTCCCTATACGAGCACCACCGGCAGTTCCGGCGTGCTTCATCAGGCGGGTTCGTACGGCCGGGCCGCGGTGTTGCCGGCGATTGGCGACTTCGTGGAGGTGATTGAGGAAGAAGGATTTGTTGGCCAGTACTTCGAGCCGGAGAACGCCGAGAGTCTGGCTGACGCGCTGGCCAAGTTGCTGGAGGACAAGGGACTCACCGAGGAGCACGGTCGCCGGAATTATCTGGCCTCCACCGGAATTCCCATGGCCGAAGTGATCGACTGGCACCTGTTGCACCTGGGCGAGGCGATGCACCATCGCATTCGGACCACCGATCCCGGATGACCACTGGTTCGGACACCTCTGGCGCCTCGCTGATCCGAGGCGGTGGAATTCTGGTGGTCGCCACGATGGCGGCCAACGCAGGGAACTATCTGCTCAATGTTGTGCTCGGCCGCTGGTTGACCCCGGCCGAGTTTGCCGACGCCAACCTGATGGTCACCCTGATGCTGCTCATCACCGCAGTGGCGGTGAGCCTGCAACTGATTGGCGCGCGGTTTGCTGGTATCCATGCGGCCAATGGAGCGCCCGAACTCACCGCTTCGCTCGCTGCCTCGCTCCGACGTCGAGCGGCGTACGGAGGCGTTCTGGTGATGGCCATATTGGCGCTGGGCGCCACGACCTGGCGCGACTTCTTCAACTCTGAGAGTGCGCTCCCGTTTGTAATTCTGGGCCTGGGGATGCCGGCTTATCTGGTGCAGGCCGTCGGGCGGGGCGTCATGCAGGGCGAGCTCAACTTTGGTCCCCTCGCCGCCAGCTTCCTCTGGGAGATGGTGGCGCGGGTGGCGATCGGCGTGGTGTTGGTGGCCGCAGGGTTCGGTGTCAATGGCGCCACGGTCGCCCTCACGGTCTCCTTCCTGGTGACCTGGTTGGTTGTCCGCCGATCTGAAGACCGCAGTCGTGGCAATGCCGGACTGGTCATTGCGGCAGGACGCGAAGCCACCGCAACCATGTGGACAGCCGTGCGCCGATACAGCGGTCCGGTGGCCGTTCTTCTTCTGGGTCAGATCATCATCAACAACGGTGACGTCCTCATGTCCAAACGATTCCTGGAGCCGGACGCGGCCGGCGTCTATGCCGCCGTCGCTCTGGTTGGTCGGGCCGTCTTCTTCATGTCGTGGTCGGTGGCCACCACACTGTTCCCCGCAGCCACCCAGCGCGAGGAGTCCGGCGAAGAAACCGACAGCCTGCTGTACGGCGGACTGGCCGTGGTCGCCGTGCTGGGAACCGTCGCAACCTTGGGCGCCCGCCTCCTGGGTGGTCAGGTGCTGGGTCGGGTATTTGGCGAGGCGTATGGCGGGGTGTCTTCTGAGCTGTCCCAGTACGCGCTTGCAACCGCGGTGTTCGCCATGGCCAACCTGATTGTCAGTCATCACCTGGCGCTGGGCCGGGTCCGCGAGGCCGTGCTTCTGGTGGCAGGGGGCGTCGTGCAGACGGTGCTGCTCTACCTGGGTCGATCATCGGTGGACGGGCTGATTCGAGCCCAGATCGTGGCCATGTTCATTCTTTTGGTTGTGGTGTCGATAAGTCACATGAGTAGACGCCGGGAGGCGGTCGCCGCCGCTGGCCGCCGCCGCACCCTGAGTCGCAACCATCGACCGCGAGGAGCCTCCACATGAACCAGGACATGTCGGCCTACCGGCAGTGGGCGTCCACGCCGTTGGACGCGGTGGAATGGTCCATCGTGGTGCCGGCGTACAACGAGGCAATCCGGATCCTGCCGACGGTCGGCGCCATCTCGGCGCACATCAGCACGCTGGATACGCCGTGGGAACTGATCGTGGCCGATGACGGGTCAACCGATGACACCGTGGCGCTGCTCAACGACCTCAACCTCGCCAACCTGCGGGTGCTGGAGGCGGAGTCCAACGGTGGCAAGGGGAGCGCGGTGCGGCGTGGCATGCGAGCCGCTCGGGGCAACATTGTGCTCTTTGCCGACGCCGATCAGTCGACTCCCATCGAGCAGTTCGAACGTCTCTTGGCTGCCCTCAATGACGGAGCGGACGTGGCGATTGGATCGCGAGGCAGCGATGGTGCCGAGGTGGTCAACAAGTCCGCCAGTCGTCGACTTTTCAGCTGGGGACTCAACCAGATCGTTCGACGCGGGTTTGGCGTTTGCGTGGCCGACTCCCAGTGCGGGTTCAAGATGTTCACTCAGGATGCGGCCCGGGAACTCTTCAGCCACCAGGTGGTCGATGAGTTTTCGTTCGATCTCGAGATTCTCTACCTGGCCGAGAAACGGGACATGAAGATTGTGGAGATCCCTGTGGAGTGGATCGATGCCCCGGGGTCCACCGTTGACCCGGCCAAGGTCGCCGTCGAATTCCTGCGCGACATGGCGCGCATCCGAATCAACGATTTACGCGGGGTCTATGTCAGCCCCAACCACGCCTGGCGATGACCACCACAGTGCGCCAGCCCGACCTGATTGGACCCGCTCAGTGGACATAACAACGACCCTCGTGGAGGGACGGACCACGCTGGTGCTCAACGGTCGCTTCGACGCGCACGAGGGCCCGCAGTTCGAAGCCAAGTTTGCTTCGCTTACCGCACAGCTCACCGACCCGACCGGTGCTCCCGAGGGCGGCATCGTCAACTTTGATTTGGGTGAGGTTGGGTTCATCGACTCCTCGGGGCTCGCCCAACTGGTGCGGTGCCACAAGGTGCTCGCCGCCGCCGGTCACCAGATGCGCATTGTCGACATGTCCAATGCGGTAAAGGTCATTCTGGAGATGACCAAACTTGACCTGGTCTTTGGCACCGCTGACCAGCCCGTGCCTTGACCGACGGCATGGCCGGTTCGGCCCTTATCGACGATCTGGCCCAGCGGCTGAACGAGTCCAATGACCGGCTGCTCGCGCTGTTTGATCTGGTCTCGGTGGAGGTTCGATCGCTGGACGCTTCCGAGCGGATCCAGCGGATCATCTCGGTGGCGCAGCGCCTGTTGAGCGCCGACGCCATAGCGGTGAGTGGGCCATTCCCCGTGTCGACCGGGCGGGTCAACCCGGACGGCTACTGCCACAGCGAGTTTCCCGATGTTCATGATGGGCCGGCCATTCGGGTTGACGTCGGTCGGTCCAGCTCGCCCTTTCTGTCACCGGAGAAGAAGCTGATCGGTGCGATGAGCAGCCTGATCAGCAACTCGGTGCGCTCCCATCAACTGCACGAACAGATGGTGGCGCAGGAGGTGGTGGGGCGAGAACATGAACTGGCCGCGCAGCTGGCTCAGGGCGTCTTGCCTTCGGCCGGCGACACCCCGTCGTTGGATGGGCTCAGCGTCTTTGGCGAAACTCGCCCCGCCAAGAGTGCTGGAGGTGACCTGTTCACCTGGGCCCTCGTTGACGGCGGGCTCGGATTTGCCGTTGGGGACGTATCTGGCAAAGGACTGCCCGCTGCCGTCCTGATGTCCACCGTGGTCAATGCGGTCAACGAGGCGTTCCGGAATCAACCGGCCGCCGGCCCCGAAACTGTGATGGAGGTGGTAAACCGCTGGGTGTGGCGGCTTCTGTCCGAGGCGGGCATGTTCGTCACCCTGATCATCGGTCGATTTGACCTGGCGACCCATACGGTGAGTTTGGTCAACGCCGGCCACAGCCCTGCGGTGTATCAACCCCCGCCCGGCGAGGCGGACGGGGGACCGGCTCGCCGCGTGAATGCCACCGCCCCTCCGGTGGGGATTCTGGCCGATATCAGTCCCAATGTCTGGAGTATGCGCATGGATGAAGGGTCGGTACTTGTTGTGGGATCCGATGGCCTGACCGAGCAAATGGATCGACACGACGTGATGTTCGGCGAGAAACGTTTTGACAGACTGGTGGCCCAGGTATCTCCCGTCCCGACAGCGGCAGAACTCGGCCGTCGCATCTTTGCCGCAGTGGAGCTCCACGCCGGCGCAACAACCCAGGGCGACGACCGGACACTTGTGGTACTGCGGCGCGGTCTGACCCACGCCAAGCGGTCATGAGCCCCACGCCGACGCCGGACCCAAACCTGCCACCGCTGACCTTGGCCGGTGAGCTGGAGGCCATCCGGGATGTCACCGCGTGGCTGCACGAGGTCCTGAGCAAACTGATGCCGGCCAACAAGGTTGAAGACACGGCGGGGTCGGTCGAGTTGGCACTCGTGGAGTTGGCCACCAACTCAGTGGTCCACGCGTGCGCCAGCAAGGTCAGCCTTGAGGCCGCGGCGGGTCCAAACTCGCTGACCGTTGTGCTGCGGGACGACGGTGTTCGCTTCTACGCCGACGAAGTAACCGCGCCAACACCGGGTGTGCCGCAGGTCCACGGCTATGGCTTGATGCTCGTTGAGCAGCTCACCGAGGATCTGGTCTACTCGCGCCACGACGACCAAAACGAGTGGCGGGCAGTGTTCGCCCTGGAGGACTCCTGAGGCCAACGCCCCACCCATGGTCGATACCCGCGAAAGCGGGGTTGTCCGGATGGCCCAAATGAGCCCTGTGCGGGCCCTCGGAGTTCAGTGCCGGGCGAAAGTTCCCGAGCCACTGGATTGTGATCCACCCGCAATCATCCGATTCAAGCTCCATCGATTCCAGCGATGCCACCGCTTCCATGATTTCGACCGACTCCACGCGGCGGCGCCAACGGGACGCCGTGCCCGGGTCGGGCACCGATGGCGAACGACCGGCTCCCATCACGACCGTGGTGGTCTCGGGTCGGCTGGACGCCTTGGCGGCGTCAAGGCTGCGGGGCGAGGTCTCCGACCTTCTGGACGAAGGCGTCAGCAGAATTGTTGTTGACCTCACCGACGTCACCTTCGTTGACAGCGCTGGCCTTGCCGCATTGGCCGGCGGAATGAAGCATGCCCGAGCTGCAGGCGGTGACCTGCGGATCGCCCGCTCACCTCATCCTGATGCCGCCCGTATCTTCCGCCTGACCCGCTTTGACCAGATCTTTCGCATGGCGGAATCGGTCGACTCGTTGGTTGCCTCCTGGTAATGCCAGAACCGGCCGCTCCGCTTTCCATCCTGGTCGTCGACGACGACCCGGTGGCCCGTCTCCTGACCCGACACATGCTGGAGCCCGAAGGTCACACCGTGGTCGATGTCGCCAGCCCCGCCGCCGCCCGGGAGGCGTTGGACGCGCAGTCGTTCTCACTCATCCTGTGTGACTTTGAGATGGGGGAGGAGAGCGGCCTTGACCTGTTGTCGAGTCTGGACCATGACCACCCGCCGTTCGCGCTGCTCACCGGAGTGATGGACCGAAAGCGTCTTGCCAGCGACGCGACCGATGAAGAGGACGAGGCGATGATCCACCCCGCAGGGGTGATGGGGTTTTTGTCCAAACCGGTAGCCACCGACGAGCTTCGAGCACTCGTCAACCAGTTGGCCAACGCCTGAAGCGGTTGGGTTGCTGGTTGCGCTGATCCGCCGCCCGTGCCGCCACGACCTACAGTCGCGCCGTGGCTCGCGACATTCTCAACCCGAACCGTCCCTTCACCGTGCTCGAAGTCGAGGTGAGTGACAGCGGTGTTGCCACGGCCACTGTGAATGCGCCACCGATCAACGTCATGACGGCGAAGCTGATGTTCCAGCTGTCGAACTTTGCGCAATGTGTGCGTGACGACCCGGGGGTGCGGGTTGCGGTCCTGCGCAGCGCGGACCCGGACTTTTTCATCGCTCACTTCGATGTGCAGTTACTGCTCGACAGTGCGCGCCAGGGCGAGGCGGAACGAGCAGAGACGCCCAACCAGTTCCACCAGATGTGCGAGCTGTTCCGGACCTCGCCGAAGCCGACGATCGTCGAGATCGCCGGGCGGGTTGGTGGTGGTGGGAATGAACTGTCGATGGCGTGCGACATGCGCTTCGGCGCGCGGGGCAGAACCATCATCAATCAGATGGAAGTGCCTCTGGGGATATTGCCAGGCGGCACGGGTACCCAGCAGATGCCGCGCCTCATCGGGACGGGCCGGGCGATGGAGGTCATTCTCGGCGGCGACGACATCGATGCTCAGACGGCGGCGGAGTGGGGCCTGCTGAATCGGGCGTTGCCTCCGGAGGAGCTCCGGCCCTTTGTCGAACGCCTGGCCAACCGGATCGCATCCTTCCCTCCCGAGGCGGTGGCGCGCGCCAAGGCCTCCATTCTGTTGGCGGGTGAACTGCCGTTGGCGGAAGGCATGGTGGAGGAGGCGTACCTGTTCGAGCAGACCATGCGGTTGCCAGGCAGCCGGGCGCGAATGGCGGCCTTCCTCGCACGCGGCGGCCACACCCGCGATGGCGAGATGCAGATGCGCGACCTGGCAATGAACCTTGACCCGGACGAACCATCGTGATGACGCCACCGACGGTCCAGGTGCTCACACCTAACGCTTGAAGCGGTCAGGTCCTATCAACGGCAGTGCCTGCTCCCGGTACGGGCCGGGGCCAATCCCGCCGGTGTTGTCCCAACGTTCAATGTTCCGGTACGGCGGCGTGAAGGCGATCTTCTGCAGCGGCTTCGACTGGCGAATGGCAAAGGCAACAATGGCGCCGAACGCGAAACCACCCACGTGGGCCAACCACGCCACACTTGAGTCGCTGCCGGTGAAGAACTGGCTCACAAACCAGATGCCCAACGCCCACTTGGCGGATATGTCCTTCAACACCATGATGATCCAGCTGCGGATTGGCGCTTCGGGATACCAGACCACATAGGCACCCATCACGGCGGCGATCGCTCCCGACGCGCCGACCACCGGGATGGTCGAGTCGGGGTCCGCAACGATGTGCGCAAACGCGGCGGCCAGTCCACCGAGCAGGTAGAAGACCAGATATTTCACGTAGCCCAGACGGTCTTCGATGTTATTGCCAAAGATCCAGAGGTAGAGCATGTTGCCGCCCAGGTGCATCCACCCGGCGTGCATGAACATCGAGAACAGCAGGGAGGCCCAGATCAGCTTGCCGCTGTAGGGCTGATTGGTGTCGGGCGCGTCACCGTTGAGGTTGCAGGCGTCATCGGAATAGGGCGGATAGAACGTCTGGTTAATCTCTTCCTGGGTCAGCGGTCGCCCTTCGGTGATCTCACACGGAATGGCCGCGTTGGCCAGCGTGAAGTCGACTTCGCTGTTGGCGGGATCGGTGGAGCCCTGCAGGAAGACGAATACAAAGATGTTGAGCGCAATGAGGACGAAGGTCACGTACCCCTTGCGGTACGTGGGGTTCTCATCTTTGAGCGGCATCAGCACGTTGGCAACGGTACCCAGCCTCGGCAGAGATGAGAATGTAGCAATCTGCTACACTGTGTGCATCAAGGGAGTGGCTATGGCAACAACATCACCAATCCGAATTGACGACGAGATTCACGCGTCGGCAAAGCTGGTGGCCGAAGTCCAGAGTCGCAGCACCGCTCAGCAGATCGCGCATTGGGCTCGCATCGGGCGCGAGGTGGAGTCGTCCGCCAGCGTTTCGCACGTCAGAATTGCTGAGGTTCTCAGCGGCCGTCGCAAGTACGACGAGTTGGACAACGAAGAGCAGGCTGTGGTGCGCGCGGAATGGGGCGAACGGGCAGCTCAACGACGGTCGGAGTTGAATCTGGCCGTGGTGTTCGCCGAGCAGGGCCGATCCTGGGTTGAGCTTGACGACGACGGAACGGTCGTGCATCAGTCGGGGACGAGCGACCAGGCCTGATAGCGGAGCGCCCTGATGTCGGACCCGGTACTCCACGTCATCGCTGGACCAAACGGCGCTGGCAAGACAACGTTCTTCCGCTACATCCTCGAACCAGCCACCAAGCTGGAGTTTGTCAATGCCGACGCGATCGCTGAAGATCGATGGCCCGATGATGCAGAAGCACATGCGTCCGAGGCCGGGGCGATTGCGGCGGCTGAGTGGACCCGCCGTTTGCAAGCCCGGACGTCCTTCGTTGCTGAAACGGTCTTTTCTCACGAGTCGAAGGTCGAACTTGTCGAAGATGCTCGTTCACACGGCTATCTGGTCACACTTCACATCATCATGATTCCTGAGGACCTGGCAGTTGCGCGGGTGGCGAGTGTGGTTGAGGATGGCGGTCATGGCGTGGCCGAGCGCAAGGGTCGCGATCGTCACCAACGTCCATGGGCGCACCTGCGCCGCGCGATCGACAAAGCCCACGAAGTCCACATCTACGACAACAGCAAAGCGGCGACGCCGTTCACCCTGGTTGCGACCTATCGGGATGGAGCGTTGACCGCCACCACCGCTTCGTGGCCGGAGTGGACTCCGCCCGAACTCAGGGAGCCGCCGGCGGAAGCCTGACGGGGATCGTTGGCCCAGGCGGGTCTTGAGCGTAGCGATGCCGTCGCCGGTCAGCGGGTCGACCGTGCCGTTCATCGTCACCCGTTGCAGACCTTTGTATGCGTTGCATACCAGCAGGTCGTCGCCGTACCGCTACAGGCCAAGGATTCGCCGGACGTCATTGGCTTGACGTCGTGCGACCGGGATGCGCGTGCGCTCCACATCATTCATGACCAGGACCAGTCCGCCCTTGTAGTCGGCCCGCAGCTCGACCAGCTGGTTCAGGTTCGCAAGGTAGGAGCGATGCACGCGATGGAAGGCTCCGGACAGGCGGTCTTCGAGCTCGGCGAGGGTGTATCGCACCAGCACTCGCTCATCGGAGAGATGCAGGTAGGTGTAGCCACGGGCTGCGGCGGCGGCAACGATCTGATCCTCCTCGACGAACACGGTGCGATCGCCGCGTTCGATTGGCAACCTCTGGGTGTTCTCCGAGGCGTCAAAGTCTCGCCGCGGGCGAGGGGCATCGCCTGTTGTGCGTACCGAGCTGCGTTCCCGGACCCGCCCAATTGCCTGCTCAAGCCGTTTCGCGTCGAATGGTTTCAGCAGGTAGTCGACGGCCGACAGTTCGAAGGCATCGACAGCGTGATCCGGGTAGGCCGTGGTGAAGATGATCTCGGGGCGATGCTGTCCCGGAACCTCCGGCTGGTCGGCAAGGTCGGCTGCAAGCTCAAGGCCGGTGCGGCCAGGCATGCGGATGTCAAAGAAGCAGATGTCGTAGTCGACGTTCTGAATGAGCACCGCGGCTTCTTCTGCTGTGGCGGCCGATCCAATGACCTGAACGCCGTTGACCTCGTCAAGCAGGAACCGCAGTTCGTCGCGCGCAGGCGCCTCGTCATCGACAATGAGGCACCGAAGGTCGTCGGCTCGGGGGGCTGCGGTCATAGTGGGAGTTCCAGTTCGATGCGAGTTCCTCGACCGGGGCTCGATCGAATATCGAACCGGTAGCGGGTGCCGTAGAGCTGGTCGAGTCTGTCATGGATGTTACGCACCCCAACCCCACCGCTTTCTGACCGGTAACTGCCCGCGGCGACATCGGCGAGAAGTTCGGGTGCGATGCCGATGCCATTGTCTCGCACCGAGATTCGGATTGATCCGGCCAAAGGGTCGACGCGTGCTCGCAAGGTCACGGTTCCCCCTTTGGGTTTGGGGGCAATGCCGTGCTTGACCGCGTTCTCCACGAGCGGCTGGATCACGAGGACCGGGACCTGGGCGGGCAACACCTGGGGATCGATGTCGTAGTGGACGCCCAGCCGTTCAGAGAAGCGCGCCTGCTCCAACGACAGGTAGGTGCGGACAAAGAAGTACTCCTGCGCGAACTCGGCGTACTGGCCCTCCTGTTGCGTGGCGTAGCGGAAGAAGTCAGCCAGCCTTTGCAGGAGCTGGCGAGCCTCATCAGCGTCGGTGCGGCTCTTGCTGGCGATGGTGTTGAGCGTGTTGAAGAGGAAGTGCGGATTGATCTGTGAACGCAACGCGTCAAGTCGAGCATCACTGGCGAGCTGGGCCTGTTGGGTCAGGTCACCAACTTCCATATAAAGCGATAGGAGCCGGGCGACCGCGTCGAGCCGGTCAATCGGGGGCGGGCTGGTCTCGTCGAAGGTGACGCAGAGCGTGCCGACGATGTGATCGTCGACTCGTAGCGGCGTGGCGACCACCAGTCCTTCGCCGCCGTCCACCCAGACTGAATCCCCGGCCCCGATGGCTTCGCGGCTGGCGGCACTGAGTGCGGTGCGATACGTGTAGCTCGGCGTGTCCTGGTGGTCAGGTTCGGAGGCCAATGACTCGATGGATGCCGCCGCTGCCGCGTCGGGTGTTGAAGCGAGTGCGGTGCCCAGCACGCGTTCGGTGTCAGTTATCTCCACCACCCGACCGCCGGTCACGGGCAGAAGCAAGGTGGCCGATTGAGACAGCGCGCCGTCGGCCAAACCCTTTCGCAAGGTCGACATGGAGCGGCCCACCAGGGCAAGAGGGTCACCGAGCGGCGATTCGATTGGAGCGGCGGAAAGGCCACTGAGGCGCCGCGGTCGCCGGATGACCGACGGATAGCCCCAAACGACCAGAAGGTTTGCGATGACGCCGATAGCGACGGTTGGTGCGGTGGCGAGCGGGCTCGACGGCAGTGTCTGGGTGCTCAGCCAGACAACAGTCCACACGAGGCTGACAGCGATCAGGAGAGGGCGAGCACCGGTCATCGTGCGGCCTCAAGCGTGGCGCGAGTGAGACGTTCGGAGCGGCGGTCATGAGCTGAGCCATGCATGATGACCCAGAAACGATCGACATTCGGCACGGGGTCCGTTGCCAACGAAACAACGATGATCACGAGGGTCACGAGCGGACCGATCAGCAGTGTTGGCGTTTGAAGAATGCCAATCGATTTCACGAGCCCGACGACGATCAAAGGGAGGCTGGTTGCCAGCCCAACGGCAATTCCGGCCACGACTCCCGCCGCGGTCGCTCGTTGCCACCAGATTCCGAGCAACACTGCCGGCGTCAACGTGCAGCCGGCGACCGCGAACGCCGCGGTCACCAGACTTGCGACCACCGACGGCACCGAGGAGGAAATACGGCTGGGGTCCAGCGCCACGCCCGAAGCGGCCGAACCGAGCGCAACGACAATGACCGCGAGCTGGCCGGCGCGCATGGCCTGCAGGCGGGTCGCATTGGGGTTGATGTACTGCTCATAGACGTCATGACCGAGCGAAGCCGACGCGGCGAGCAGCAGGCCGCCGACTGTGGACATGATGGCAACCAAAGCGCCGGTGAGCATGACCGACATGCCAATGTCGCCCCCGTAGACGCGTCCGAGAGCCAACAGCGCATGCTCAGGCGTCTTCAACACCCCGTCGACCGTCAACCCCGCCACCCAGGAGTCGGTCTTCGCGGCGTCGGAGATGACCGACCTGGCTGCAGTTCCTGCCATCACCGCCAAGGTGTAGAAGAGTCCAACCAATCCGAGCACCCACACGGTGGTCATGCGGGCGGCACGGCCGGTCGGACTGGTGAAGAATCGGTTCATCACGTGAGGCAGCCCCATCGTCCCGAAGACCAGGGTGAAGAGCAACGCGAATTGACCCGTCAGCGTGTACCGGGCACCCGGTTCGGCGAACCGCGCTGGTTCGCCGGTGATCAGGTTGGTGGTGGATACGGTGCGGAGCCCGCTGTCGGTATCCACCACTCGGGTGAGCGGCTCACTGTTTGCTGTTTGCACGGCGTCGTTGTAGGAGAATCCCGCCGTCAACAGCGCCGTGCCCAGCCACAGCAATGCGCCAAGCAGAACCGCGAATTGCAAAGCCTGGTTCCACGTGGTCCCGCGCATGCCGCCGATGACGACCACCAACGCGGTGACAAAGCTGGAGGTGACGATGCCGGTTGTGTACGGGGTCAGACCGGGTATCGCATAGTCGGTGTAGAGCTCCCACGCCAGGCCGCCGCCCACCGACTGCGGGATGAGGTAGGCAAGAATGACGATTTGCACCGCAATCACGCTGACGATGCGAACGGCTTCTGACTCGAACCGGCGGGCCAGAAAGTCAGGGATCGAACGTTCGCCGAGGCGACGCAGCGGAGCCGCAACGAAGAGCAGTACGGGCACGAAGCCAGCCGCAAACCCGGTGGCATACCAGGCGCCGTCGAGCCCGGCCGCGTAGACCGCGGCGCCCACCCCAAGGAACGATGCCGCCGAGACGTAGTCGCCGCAAATGGCGAATGCATTGGTGGCCACTCCCACTTGACGTCCCGCGAGTTGGAAGTCGATCGCGGTGCGGGTGCTTCGGACTTTGGCAAAGAGGGCAATCGCCAAAGCCAGGCAGAACGCCAGCGCCAGCAGCCACAGGCCGTTGTCAGCCATTGAGGCTGAGTCCTTGTGTCACGTCAGCCATCGCTGGCCACCCCCGAGGTTTCGGCCACCGAGGTGGCGCCCATCATTCGGTGCTCGATGCCGTTGGCCAGCGACGCGGCAGCAGCCCCAAGGATGAGAAAGAACAGGTAGAGACCGAATGCGGCGAGGACGAAGCCGGGACTGAATCCGTTGAAGATCGTCGTGTCGGTGACCCAGGGAATCGTCGCGATGGCAACGCCGACACCCAGGGTGCCGATCAGGAACACGACGAGATAGCTGAGCGCCACGCGGCGCTGGATGCGCCAGACCGCTATCACCTCAGCCGGAGTGTCGGTGTCATCGAAGGACGCGAACCCTCCAACGCCTCCACCGTCGCCAGGACCACCGACTCGGTCGGCCTGCAGACGCGGATCTGGATCAGGGCCCCATTCTGATTCCATCGTCGAATGGTAGGGGTGGTCTCGACGGCGTGCAGGCATTTCGTATCCACCAACCGTCTCCTCGGCGGCAATTCGCTCGGGTGAGCCGCCGAACGGTCGATATCGGGCTCCGAACGGTCAAGTGGCACCCGTTCATCGGGCACTGGAGGCTCATGCGGACCGCTCGGTGGGCGCGGCATGCCGTTCAGGAAACGTTGCGAGCCGTGCGGCGATGTTCTCTTGGCGAGAGCGTGCGGTGAGGGTTGGATGTGACATGCGACACGTTGCCTGTCAGGCCGTGTCCAGGCGCAAGGGGGAAACTTTGACACAGGGCTACGACTATCTGGTGTGCCGCGGCACGCCCGTGAGTCACACTTCGGGGGTTCGGCGTTGACCGTCACGGAGCCGCTCGTGCGTGCCTCCTCGGCGGCTGCGGGCGCAACGACGATTGCATCGATGGCCCGCGATTGGGCTGCACGCAGCCCCCGCCAGGTCGCCCTCCGCGAGAAGGACCTCGGGATCTGGAAAGAGTACGACTGGGCCACCACGTGGGACCTGATCGAGACCTCGGCGCACGCTCTTCTGTCGCTGGGGGTGGAGCCTGGTGACCGAGTCACCATCCACGCGGAAGATCGCCCGGAGTGGATTCTGCTCGACATCGCGACGGTTGCAATTCGGGCGACAACGGTCGGCATCTATCCGACCAACCCCGCGGCTGAAGTCGACTACACCCTGTTCGACTCCGGCTCGGTCGTGCACATCGTTGACGACCAGGAACAGGTCGACAAGGTCCTGGAAATCGATCCGGCCCACACCCGGGACCTTCGAGCCATCGTCTACCTGGAGCCGCGAGGATTTGCGGAGCTCGACGATGACCGTTTGCTGTTCTGGGACCAGTTCCTCGAAAGCGGTCGCCAGCACCGTGATGCCAACCCGGGAGCGGTTGCCGGCCGCATGTCAGAAGCGCAGGACGACGACATCATGACGCTCGTCTACACCTCCGGAACGACCGGCCCGCCCAAAGGCGCAATGCTCACCAACGCCAACTCGAAGTACGCGATGCAAAAGATCATCGAGGAGCAGGAGGCCTACCCCGATAACACCCCTCCGAACCCCAAGGACGAGATCCTGACGTACCTGCCGCTCTGCCACGTGGCGGAACGGATCTTCTCGACCTGGACCCTGCTGGCGGGCGGCCCCACGCTGAACTTTGCCGAATCGATTGGGACCGTGACGGCGGACCTCCGCGAAGTGCAGCCGACGTTGTTCTTCGCCGTGCCCCGTATCTGGGAACGACTTCATGCCAGCGTGCAGATCCGTCGCAACGATGCGTCCCGCTTCAAGAAGCTTTGGCTCAACCAGGGCCTGAAGGCCGCGGCAACGATTGGCAAAGCCAAGGTTGCCAACGGCGGAAAACATACAGCGGCAAGTCGCGTTCTCCATTGGATCTTCTACCCGCTGGTGTTTCGTGCCCTCCAGGAACGCATCGGCCTTCAGCATTGTCGCCGGGCCGCCAGTGGTGCGGCGCCTATCTCTCCTGAAGTGCTTGAGTTCTTCATGGGGATCGGCATCGAGGTCTTCGAGCTCTACGGCATGACCGAGAACACCGCTGTCGCAACCGTCAACTACCCGGGCCGGGTCAAGCTCGGCACCGTCGGCGAGCCGTATCCGGGAACCGGTCTACGCATCGACGATGCCACCGGTGAGATCCAATGCAATCACCCCGGGGTGTTTGCCGGCTACTGGCAGAAGCCGGAAAAGACGGCCGAGGCGTTCACCGATGACGGCTGGCTCCGCACCGGCGATGTTGGCGAGTGGGTCGATGGCACCCACGTCAAAATCGTCGACCGCATGAAGGACATCATCATCACTTCAGGCGGAAAGAACATCTCACCGTCCGAAATCGAAAACACGTTGAAGGCCTCGCCCTACATCAAAGAAGCGATGGTCGTTGGCGACGGTCGTAAGTACCTCACCGCCCTCATTGCCATCGAGATGGACGTGGTTGGTGACTGGGCGTTGCGGAAGAACATTCCGTACACGACCTACCGGGACCTGACCGAGAAACCAGAGGTGGTCGAACTGGTGAAGGACGTTGTCGACGAGTGCAACACCAAGTTCGCAAGGGTCGAAGGTCTCAAGCGGTTCAGTCTCATTCCCAAGGAACTCGACCACGAAGACGGCGAACTGACCGCCACCCAGAAGCTGAAGCGGTCGGCCATGCTTGATCACTTCGGTGAGATCGTCGAGGCGATGTACTGATGCTCTCGCTTCTCGCTCAAGTCGACAGCGCCGGGGCCATCTCGACGTTCGCCAACACGGTGGTCAAAGGTCTGGCCATGGGTGGCGTCTACGCCATCATTGCCCTCGGCTTTGTGATTATTTTCAAAGCCACGCAGGTCGTCAACTTCGCCCAAGGCGCCTTGGCTGCCGCCGGTGCGCTGTTTCTGTCCTTCCTCGTCTTTGACCAGGCCAACAGCGACGCACCCCGCGGGCAGACGCCCTTCACGTGGTGGCGTGCTCCATTTGCCGGGGAGGGCCTCCCGAGCACGGCGGAGCAGTTTGCCTCCATCACACTCGTTGCCCTGGTCGCCGGGCTGGTTGTCGCTTTGTTGGTGGGAAAGAAGATCTCACCACATGCGCTCGGCGTGGCCTTCCTGGTGTTTCTTGCCTGTCGCTGGCTGGCCACGCGTTCGGGGTTCACGTGGCTCGACTCGCCCTTGCTCAGTCTGCTCATCGCGTTGGCGGTTGGTGCGGTTGCGGGCGCAACGTGGAAGCTCTGGACCCCGCCGAAAGAGATGCTCATCGCCATGGCGGTGGCCGTCGTCGCTCAGTTCGTGGTCGCTCTCATCGACACCGAATGGGTCGAATGGATGGGCAACCTCACCATCGCCCTGCTCTTTGGTGCGCTCTTTGGAACGGTATTGGAGCGGATCGCAATTCGACCGATGATCGGCCAGCCACTGTTCTCGATGGCCATCATCACGCTCGGTCTTGAGATTGTCATCCGCCAGTTCGCGTCAGACTCCGTGCGAATTCTGAGTCGCCCGGTGAGCGCACCATGGGCGGCCGACCTGGCGACCGAAGGATCCGATGGCGGCTTCCGACTGGCGGGCGCCTTCTACAACTGGAGTTGGGTCGCCATCCTGATTGCGGCCTGCTTGTCCTTTGTTGTTGTGAATGTCTTCTACCGGTCCAGGCTTGGCGTGGCGATGCGCGCGGTCTCGTTTGACCAGGAAGCGGGCATGGCCCAGGGCATCAAAGTCGGCCAGGTGTTCGCCATTGCCTGGGCGCTCGGCGCCGCGCTCGCCGTACTGGGCGGTGTGTTTGCGACCCAGCCACCGATTTCGCAGGAAGGTGCGGTCACGGCAACGACCGCGCTCGTTGCCTTCCGGGCTCTGCCCGCCATCATTCTCGGCGGTCTTGATTCAGTAAAGGGAGCCTTGATTGGTGGCCTCGCCATCGGTCTCGCCGAGATCTTCGCCGGTGAATACCTGGCCACCTGGCAACGCACATTGGGTGCTGGCTATCAGCAGATCGTGCCCTACATCGTCATGCTCGCTGTGCTCCTGATCAGACCCTATGGCCTGTTCGGAACACCAGAAGTTCGGAGGGTCTGATCATGCAGAAACGACCAAAAATGTTCACCTCCTACAAGGCGGCCACGGCCATCTTCCCGACCAGCCTGCAGCGCTGGATGGCGGGGGCTGGACTGCTGATCCTGTTCCTCATGCCGTTCAACATCCCGCTGATCTCGGGTGCAGTGCCTGAATCCTGGCCGCTGCTGTCGGACATCCCAGTCCTGAAGGACGGTCTGCCGTTCGTTCGGTTCCTCGGCGACGCCAACTGGATTCGGCCCATGACCGAGGTGTTCATCTTTGGCATTGCCGCCCTGGGTTTGAACATCCTCACCGGGATGGGTGGTCAGGTTTCGCTCGGCCACTCGTTCTTCATGGGTGCTGGTGCCTGTACCGCGGCTGTCCTCGGCGGTGCGGAGGGCGGTCGGTTCTGGGGGATGGGCCTCCCGATCTGGATCTGGCTTCCCGCCGCCGGTGTGGTCGCAGGTCTGATCGGCATTGTCGTGTCGCCCACCGCCGTGAAGCTGCGAGGTCTGTATCTCGGCATTGTGACCTTGGGGCTCGTGTTCATCGGTGTCCATCTCTCACGGGTGTGGCCCCAAATCGCGGGCGACACCGAATCCGGTCGCAAGTACCCCGAGTTTGACCTGAAAGTGTGGAAGGAAGAGCAGCCGCTGCTGACCATCTCCTCCGATGACACCGAGACCGGGTTCTTTGGTCTGAACCAGTTCGAAGTCAACGACAAGCAGAAGATCTACCTGTTCTGCCTGATGGCCCTCGTCTTCATGGCGTTCCTGGCCAAGAACATCATGCGATCCCGCACCGGACGCGCCTTGCAAGCCATCCGTGACCGCGACATCGCCGCTGAGGTCATGGGTATTGACGAAGCCAAATACAAGCGCATCGCCTTTGCCATCTCGTCCTGCTACGCCGGCGTAGCAGGTGCGCTCTTCGGTGCCTTCCTCGGCAAGGTCGCCGGCAATCAGTTCGACATCTTCCTTGCGGTCGAGTTCATCGCCATCCTGCTGATCGGCGGCGCCGGAACAGTGTCCGGAGCGCTGATGGGAACCTTCTTCGTCGTCATCCTGCCCGAAGCTGTCAAGAAGGTCACCGAGTGGCTCGAACATCAGCAGCACGAACAGGGCTTCTGGGAACCGGCGGCCAACCTGCTGTTGACCGAAGGGCCCGGTGATCTTGGCCCGGTCTCGACCGCCTCGATCAGTCCGGGCTGGGCGCTGGGCGTCTTCGACTGGAACGTCGTGATCTACGGATCGTTGATCGTTGTGTTCCTGATTTTTGAACCCCACGGTCTCTTCGGCATCTGGACGAAGATCCGCAACTACTGGAAGGGCTGGCCATTCAGCTACTAGCTGGCGACGCTCGACAAAAAAGATCTTGGGGCCCACGTCCCAAAGAAACCAACTGGCCCACACCGGTCAGGAAAGCAGGAGGGATATCCCAAATGAAACTATTGCGAATGATGGTGGTGCTTACCGCCTTGTGCTTGTTCGCCGTTGCGTGTGGCGCAGCGGAGGATGCAGCTGATGGAGTCGCAGACACCGCCGGCGACGTAACCAGTGACGTCAGCGATGCCGCTGAAGGCGTCGTTGAAGACGTTACGGGTGGCGACAGCGATGACGGCGGCGGCGAGGCCATGGCGTCCGACGGCCTTGCGACCGACATTGGCGTGACCGATGACGAGATCCGCATCGGTCTGTCCGCAGACCTCTCGGGACCCTTCTCGGGTCTCGTCTCTGCGCTGGTAACCGCCCAGATTGTCTACTTCGACCGGATCAATGCGAATGGCGGTATCGCCGGCCGACAGATCGTCCCCGTCACGCTCGACAGTTCCTACGACGTGCCCACGCACCTCGAAAACTACGCAGAGCTGTCCCAGGAGAGCGACGACGGAGTTGTCATGTTGAGCCAGTCCACGGGCTCTCCGCACACCTCAGCCATCGCGGAAGACCTCAAGAAGGACGACCTGATTGCGCTACCGCTGTCCTGGTACTCCGGTTGGGGCACCGACTTCGGCGCCAACGTGCTTGAGATGTACACGAACTACTGCATCGAAGGTATGAACGGTGTCGAGTTCCTCGTCGAACAGAGTGGCATGGACGCGCCAAAGGTCGCGATCGTTTCACGGCCAGGCGAGTACGGCCAGGACGGCGCCCAAGGCGCCAAGATTGCTGCCGAACAGCTTGGACTTGAGGTCGTTGACCTTGAAGCATCGATTGCCGGTGATGACTTCACGCCGATCGTCTCCACGCTGATCTCCGAAGATCCGGACCTGGTCTGGATCACGTCGTCGCCCAGCGAGCTCGCCCAGATCATCGGTGGCGCGGCGGCTGGTGGCCTCGACGCCATCTGGTCCGGCAACTCTCCGTCCTACAACGTTTCGCTCCTCGACTCCGAGGTCGCAGCAGCGCTCGACGAGTTCTACTTCCACAGCACCTACGCCGCCCTTTGGGGCGCCAACAACTCTGCTGGCATGCAGGACATGATGACCACCATGCAGGCGGAAAACCCGCAGGGCACCTATGCCGAGGCCGACTCCTACTACGTGGGTTGGACCCAGGCCATGCTGACCGAAGCGATTCTTGAGCTCGCCGTCGAGAAGGGTGACATGACTCGCGCCGGTGTCGTGGCCGCGGCCAACGAGGTGACCATCGACTTCCAAGGTCTGGCGCCGGATCAGTTGTGGTACGGCGACCCGAACGACTACGTCGTTCGTGCGTCCTACATCTACGACGTGGTGCTTGCCGACGCCACCCCCGGAACTTCGATCACCGAAGACGGTGGTTCCGGCCTGGTGATCCTCAAGGACAACTGGGTCGGGAACGTAGCAAAGGACTTCACCTACACGGGCCCCTGCTTCGTGTCTGAAGGCTGACAAACCCACTGCGGTCTGGACCCTGGCCGAGGGATTGCTTTTCCCTCGGCCGGAGTCCGGGCCCGCCCACTGTTATCACCAGCTCAGGAGAAGAGAGAGCACGTGCTCGAAGTCGCCAACCTTGAAGTCGTCTACAACGAGGTCATTCTCGTTCTGCGAGGACTTTCGGTCGAAGTTCCGGACGGAAAGATCGTCGCGCTTCTGGGCGCGAACGGAGCTGGCAAGACAACAACCTTGCGGGCGATCAGCGGCCTGCTCGAGTTCCATGAAGGCAAAGCCACCAAAGGCTCGGTCACCTGGAACGGAGAAGACATCACCCACCACGAGCCGGATGAGATTGTGCGGTCCGGTATCACCCAGGTCATGGAAGGTCGGCGCGTGTTCGCCGAGCTGACGATCGACGAGAATCTGCAGACCGGCGCCTTTACCAACGACAACAAACAGTCGGTCCAGGAAGCGTACGACCGCACCATGGAGCTGTTCCCGGTCCTCCAGCGCCGCCGCGAGCATGTCGCCGGCTATCTGTCTGGCGGAGAACAGCAGATGCTTGCCATCGGCCGAGCGATGATGGCAAATCCCAAGCTTCTGATTCTCGATGAGCCGTCGCTCGGTCTGGCGCCGCTCCTGGTGGAACAAATTCGCGACATCGTGGTCGATATCAACAAGAGCGGCGTGAGCGTGCTGCTCATCGAACAGAACGCCGCGATGGCTCTCTCCATCGCCGACTACGGCTACATCATGGAGAACGGCAAGATCGTTCTCGATGGCCCGGCCGAGAAGCTCCGCAACGACTCCGATGTTCAGGAGTTCTACCTCGGTCTCCACACCGACGAGTCCGGTGAGCGGAAGAGTTTCCGAGACGTCAAGCACTACAAGCGCCGCAAGCGCTGGTTGTCCTAAGGAGCCTTTGTTGTGACCGAACCGCACCTACTTGAAGTCGACGACATCACGCTCCGATTTGGAGGCGTGACCGCCATTGATGGCGTGAGCTTTCACGTCGACGATGGCGAACTGTTCTCGATCATCGGCCCCAACGGCGCCGGAAAGACGTCGTGCTTCAACACGCTGTCGCAGGTCTATCGGCCCCAGGACGGCGACATCCGGTGGCGAGGCCAGTCGATCCAGGGGATGCGACCAGACAAGGTCGCAGGGTTGGGCATGGCCCGAACCTTCCAGAACATTGAGCTGTTCGCCAACATGACCGTGGCCGACAACCTGCTCACCGGTCGCCATGTACGGATGAAGAGTTCGTGGCTGGCCTGCGCAATCTGGTTTGGCCCGGCCCGGACTGAGGAGATGGAGAATCGGCGCAAGGTCGAAGACATCATTGAATTCCTCGAGATTCAGGAGTACCGCAACCAGCCGGTTGCCCTGCTTCCCTACGGCGTTCAGAAACGGGTTGAGCTTGGCCGGGCGTTGGCCATGGACCCGGTGCTGTTGCTGCTCGATGAACCCGTCGCCGGCATGAACCAGGAAGAGACTGAGGACATGGCCCGGTTCATCCTCGACATTCGCCGAGAACTGGGCATCGCCATGATCATGGTCGAGCACGATATGGGTCTGGTCATGGACATCGCCGACCGCATCATGGTGCTCGACTTCGGAAAGAAGATCGCCGAGGGCTATCCCGATGAGATCCAGAAGGACCCGGCAGTGATCGCCGCCTATCTCGGCGGAGAACTGTCGCACTAGCGCTTCAACTCTGCACGCGCAGACGTCAGCCATGCCATCTTCGCCATCTTCGCCATCTTCGCTATCTTCGCCATCTTTACGAGAGGACTTTCAATGAACGACGCCATCGAAGCACTGCTGGACGAGCGTCGAACCTTTGCCCCATCGGCTTCGTTCGCCAGCAACGCTCTGATCAACGACCAGGCGATGTATGACGCGGCGGCAGCCGATCGGTTGGGCTTCTGGGAAGACCAGGCCCGCCACCTCGACTGGTACAAGCCATGGGACCAGGTGCTCGATTGGTCCAACGCACCGTTCGCCCAGTGGTTCGTCGGCGGCCAGCTGAACGTCTCACACAACTGCCTCGATCGTCACGTCGAGGCGGGGCTGGGGGATCGGGTCGCCTACCACTGGGAGGGTGAGCCCGGGGACACGAGGACGATCACGTACTCGGCCCTGCTCGCTGAGGTGTGCCAGGCCGCCAACGCCATGCGCGGCTTCGGTGTCAGCCGTGGCGATCGCGTGGCCATCTACATGCCCATGATCCCGGAGCTGGCGGTGACGATGTTGGCGTGCGCTCGTATTGGCGCCGTCCACTCGGTGGTGTTCGGCGGGTTCTCGGCGCTTTCGCTGGCCGATCGGATCAACGACGCAGAAGCCAAGCTGTTGGTGACCGCAGATGGGGGCTGGCGCCGGGGAGCGCCATCGATGCTGAAGCCGATCGTCGACGATGCGCTTCAGTCCTGCCCGACCATCGATCACTGTCTGGTTGTGCAGCGAATCGGCGATGCGGCCGAAGCCTCGCTGATGAGCGACGGCCGCGACGTGTGGTGGCATGACGTCATCCCGGAACAAGCCACCACCGCCGACCCCGAGTCGATGGACAGCGAGGAGTTGCTGTACCTGCTCTACACCTCGGGAACGACCGGCAAGCCGAAAGGGGTCATGCACACCACCGGTGGCTACCTGACCCAGGTGGCCTACACCCACCGCTACGTCTTCGACCTCAAACCAGAAACCGATGTGTATTGGTGCGCGGCCGACATCGGCTGGGTCACCGGACACAGCTACATCGTCTACGGCCCGCTCGCCAACGGCGCAACGTCGGTCATGTACGAAGGTACGCCCGACACGCCGCGTGAACCCGAACGCCACGGCGCCGGTCGTGCCGACTGGTCCAAGGACCGGCTGTGGGACATCATCGAGCGCTACGGCGTCACCCAGCTCTACACCGCCCCGACAGCGATACGCACGT
>ENA-ORXR01000665-ORXR01000665.1-marine-metagenome-genome-assembly--contig:-NODE-665-length-43462-cov-6.450017_pt1 | contig 43462 bp, 22 predicted proteins | sample MGYA00237866_ERZ511479 | MGnify/ENA metagenome assembly ERZ511479
ATTATTGTTTCACAATTTCCTTCTGTTTCTACCAAAAAAGAAATCTGAGTAGTACACTCTCCCGATTCTAATGTTTCAATAATATTACCAGGACAAGCAATTTCACAAGCATCTGTAAATACTACCGTGCTCGTAGCAAGTACGACTGGTGGCGTATCTGAGCCGCTTGGATCAAGAGGACCAGAATAAACAAGATTACCATTATTATCTGTAATTGTCAGAGTTGCTTCACCAGTAAAGGCACCATCTGTCTGATAAGTGAATTCTAATACTGCTCCATCTGTATCAACAGTAAAAGTTTCTGTAGATGAGCTACCCGCAGCTAAAGTAAGTTCAGTTTCGAGAGTACCATCAACGATAATGCCAACGGTATTTCCGTTCCAGCCGTCTCCAAAGTCATCTTCTAGAAGTAAGGTATACTCACACTGCGCAGAGGCGGTTGTGATGGCAAACATACCAACGACTAGTAATAGTACTAAGTTAAGTATTTTTTTCATTATTATAGTTTTGAATTTTTTAAAAATCTTACTCAGCTACCCGATTGGATACTGGTATGTGTGAAGAGATAATCTTTCCTTCTGGCCCCATTGGCATCAACAAATAGTTCGTCTTTACCGCTCGGATGTAAGGAAGATTGTTTTGCTCAACGTCTTCGATAATTGCATTGTAGTACGTTACTAACTTTGTGTAGTACGTCTTCTTAGCAGTCCCATCAGGAAGCGTCTGCACATCCTGATTAATCTGCTCAACTCGCGTTTGCAAGTTGACTAGATCAGTAGCTTCGCTTTGTGCAGCAACACCGCTCATTCCTACAAAGAGGAAGGCAACCAGTGTGAGCATACTCAAAAGCATTCGCTTTTTTTCTAAAAATGTTTTTTTCATGAGATAAAAATTTTAGGTTAAAAAAATTTGAGAATTAAATAAATAGTTTGAGATTTAATATAATAAACTGTAAAACAGTGGATTATCAATAAATAACTGCGAAATATTAAATTATTAAATTTAGACATTAGGTTATAAGACCTTATGGTGACATCACACCATAAACGAACCGAAACAACAATAGTCCTACGGGGGGTAGGCTTATTTAAAATTCATAGATATTATGAACTTAGTCTAATAAGAAAAGATGCTGGTATGGCTCTCTTCATGAAAATAATAATTTCTTAAAAATGAAATAAAGTTAACCGCAAGATTTTGATACATGAATGCACAAAACATTTGCTCCTCGAATGTAATCGAGGGTAAAAACCACCTATTTATGGTGATCAAGTACTACGGTTGTTGGGATGAGAATAACGATAGGTTGTTGGGATGAATAGGTTTTACTATTCGTTTATCACTATTTTCACGGAATTATATAAAAATGATAGTGCTTTTAAACTATACTAGGTACAAAGATATAAACTTAATTAGAATTCAAAAGATTTTTAGCAAAAAAAACAAAGAATATTTAAGATTTTTTTAATACTGAAGTTAATGTATTGCTAAATGTCTGATTTGATGTTCGTTAAACTTATAAAACAAATATACATTTTTAATATTTAAAATTAAAATCTTTTTCACAAAAAGATTTAATTTAGCAAAGTCACCATTATACTGCTTGATCGCGAGACCAGCTGCATTGTAAACAATTACGGTAGCAACAGCTTCCGCTAATTCAAAACCAATAACCGTTTCATTTTTGAATGGATTAGACTGGTTCTGAAACCCAGGTTGAAGATAACACGAAAAGAAATCAGTGATTGTTAGTTGTAGATTTACCGGGGGGATGGTAAAAAACCAACGATTTCTAAAAGAATAGTGTCAAAGTCTTATCAATAATTATATTATTTTTCCGGGTTATGTACTTGCTATTTCGTTTTTACGTTTTTTGTTTTGTCTATTGTCTATTCCTGCTTTTCTTAGGAACTTATGATACAAAGATACAATTATCTAAAAGTTAAAAAATACCCTAATATAGGTAAATAAAATATCAATAAAATAAAAATTCATTGATGTGAATGTTTTCACTTCAGTAACTCGCGCTGCCAGTCTTTCAGCAGCAATATTGTAAATAGTATAATGAGTACAGAAATGAACATTTATTTTTTTTATAAAAGTAAGGGCATTTAAACCCGATTGCCATACCTGATATGTGGTAATTAAAATATATTTTTAAATTACATGAGACTATGCCTTTATTTTTTAAATATTATTACTCCAGCAACATGACTGTGGCGTTTATAATTTTATCAGTCGCTACCTGCCTTATTTTTAAATGACGTGTACCAGCTGCTGCTCCTAAAGCAGCTCTGGATATGAACATTTCCACTTTCCCCCCAGTTGAATAGTTACTCCCCTCCCCCGTTTTATGACCTACCGCATCATATGCCTCCCATTTTATCTCACTTTCCACAGTAAGTAAAAATTCAACCTGCACATAATCTATGGCCGGGTTGGGATAGACTTTAATAGACGCTTCTGGAATTGTTTCCGAAGAAATTTCCGCTTCTATTACCAGTTTTAGCGCTCTTGTTTCTATATTTTCGCTCCATTTACCCGTATATACCTCTGTTTTTAGCCCCTCGTTGGTTAATTTTAAAATATTTTTTAATCTGACGGATTTATTAACTTTGATTTTCAGATAGAATAGTTCTGTATTCGCTGGAATCTCTAATGAACGATCATTGGTCCAGCTACCTCGTAAAATTCCATTCTCTAATTGATCTGTCCCAAAATTATCCTGGCTCCATCCCAATGCAGTGGCAGCTTCGGAAACACCAACATCAAGCAGACGCACCGCATCACTGACTTCCGCTGTAAATTGTAATCCTAAAACAGATTCCCAATCAGATGCATACACCGGAATTTCGACTACTTCACCTGCTTGTAATTGTTGATCTCGAACCATCAAATCTACCCCGGGTTCGTCTTCCCGGGTGTCTCCACTTTCTACCACATATTGTGCAAATCCATTGTCATTTAAGTCGCCCATTTTTATGGCTATAAAATCCAGTGTGTCAAGATTTTCTTGTAAATCAACAATTTCAAATTGCTCCTGATAATTGGCTCTGATCGGATTCGATACGTTGGAAAAATCAAAGCCAGCATCCACAAACTTCCAGGAATCCGTTCTGGAAAATAATGTATCAATAACCAGTATTGCCCGACGCATAGAAATAATATCCAGAGAGGAAATTGTTTTGGATTCGTTGATATCAGAAGCCAATTGTCGATAGGGTGAACTGAGCGTATTTATTTCCAGTAAGTGTCGAATTAAATAAACCAAATCCAGCGTGTTTACACCATTTGTAATTTCACTATTATTATATGGCCTTATCTCGTAATCACCTCCTGTTGGTACATCCAAAAATGTATAATTTCCAAATATATCCGTTTGGACAGAGTCAATTTGGTCACCTGTCATATAAACCCAAAACCCTTCTACATAGCCTCCGTTTTCTTTAACAATTCTTCCACTCAGCGATACGGTATTGACCGGACAGATCGCTACATTATTCTGAACTTCAACAATAATTGTACAAAATCCGCGATTGCCCGTTTCATCCATTACTGACAACTCTACTTCCTGCATCCCAACTTCTGCGCAGGTGAATGTATCCCGATTCAAACTAAAAACAAGATCGGCCTGAGCGGTACAATTGTCCGTACTTCCCAAGTCTACCATTTCTGGCGTAATCACCGCAACTCCCTGATTACCAACGGACAGCGTAATATTACCTACACAATAAACACTGGGAACCTGTGCATCTTTTACCGTCACTGACACACTGCAGGTCGTTGCGTTTCCACATCCGTCACTAGCGGTATAAATAATCTGATGTATTCCTGCCGGGTAGTTGCCACTGGCATCTGCGCCATCTGAAAATGCAAAAGGGGAGTTATTCTCAATCGTAATACTATCACTGCAGTCCTCCGCAAAAACAATCGGCAGGTTAACCAGTGCCGCACCACAGTTTACACTGTAAATTCCGACTACGGTATCACTAAAACAGCTTATTTCCGGTGCAATCGTATCGGATAAAATTATCTCCTGAGTATAAGAATAGTAGCCATCCATACTGCCACTGTTTAGATCATATTCACACCAGTTTATAATTGTCCATTCTCTTAATATACGCATACAGGCAGGTGCCGAAACAGGCAACATAAAATCATCATAAACAACACTTACTTCTTCACAATTATAATTTGTTAAAACAGGTTCTCCCGTCACTATTGGCGACAGGTCAGCTCCACATTCAAAGCTTTGATAATTGGCTGGAAAACTTACACCAAACACAGTATTGTCTTCAATAAATATTTGTTGTTGACATTTTTTTACATTGCCATTTATATCGACCGCCGTCCAGGTTCGCACGACGCTTCCTACGTGACAGCTGTTGATTGATACCTCATCTATATAGTAAATAGTATCAATACCACAGGCATCCAATACAACGGGCAAACCTGTTATATTCAAGTCTTCGTAATCTTCTTTACAGGCAATCGTTACGTTCAGTGGACAAGCAATTACTGGCTTAATACCATCGACAACATTCACCAACACAGAACAAGTATTGAAATTACCATAAACATCATATGCTCTTAAATTTACCGAAACAGGTGTGTTCACATCCGCACAATCAAAACGCACCGCAGCCGAAAAATTCTGCTGGTCTCTACTCGCTTCAAAACGATCAATCTGACAGTTATCGTAGGTACCATCATCAAAGACTATTGCGTTGATAATGGCTTCTCCGTTATTGCTTAAAACGACTTGCATATTTCCTTCACAAACCATCGCCGGAATGATGTTATCCGTTACCGTCAGGGTTACGGTACAAAAACTCGTATTGCCACACTGATCAGTCGCCGTGTAGGTTATTTCGTGACTGCCTACTGGTATATTTTCAAACGGCCCGAATCCTGATCCGTAAGCCCACGATGGCGTTACCGTCACGGTAGAACAGTCATCCGTCGCTGGCATAGTTGGCAAAAGCACCGTCGCATCACAAGTGTATGTATCTGTAAACTCCTGTATATCAGCAATACAGCTAATTTCCGGTGCTGTTTTATCCGCAACCTTGATAATTTGAATATGTTCTTTAAAATTACCCGTGCAGTAGTCTACCACGCGCCAGTTTCGTAGAACCCGATAACCGCCAGTGCCACAAAACTCAATCGTCTGATCATTAAAACTGACAATTAGTTCGCAATGTCCACCCGTCAACAAAGGACGATTCTCGATGGTCGGCTCACCCGTCAGTGTTAAATCCTGTGGATTTTGACTGCAATCCAACGCAGGTAAACCCAAATCATCCTGATTAGCTGGAAAAACAACGTCATTGATTGTATTTCTTTTCAGATAGATAAACTGGATGCAGGAATTTGTATTTCCATTTACGTCGGTCGCCGTCCAGGTTCGGAGCAGCTCGGCCGTGATGGTATCGCCCGCAGGATTGGTATAGAAACAGTCCCGAGCAGTAAAATTTTCTGTAAAAGTAAGACTGGCCACCGCACAATTATCTGTTGCGACAGGACTGCCAATAGCCGCCACACTATAATCACTGATGCAGGATATTAAGGTATCCTGACACATTAATTGTGGTTTAAAATAGTCTGACACGCTGATCATTGTCCAGCAGGAAATCCCTGTAACCTGATGAAAAACGCCAGCATTCAGCGTTTGGCCTACCTGATCACAGGTTATTTTATCTCCTAATGTATTTCCTTGATTATCAAATATTTCAACATAAAATTCTGTTGGGTTACAGGCTGGATTTGCGAGTAGAATAACGGGCGTAATAACTGATTCTCCGCTGGCAGGCAGCGACAAGTTCAGACTGGAACGACAAATCATGGTACACTGTGCGGATAAACAAAATGGAAGGGCAAATAGTACAAACAACAAAAGCCCAAAGACAGATCGCCTTGAGTTAGGGTACGTTTGGTTAGCAAACCAGTTATTTAATAATTCTTTTTTTATGACCGCTTGTTTTTAAAATGAAAACGCGGTTCATAGTTTTGTTTTTGTCAATAGTAATAGCGTGTATCGGAGGGATACGACTACAAATTATTACTGTTTTGATAGGTTGTTGAATTGGAAGGAACAGTCAGGGAAACCAGTATCATCTCAACTCTACAAAGATGGGGCATTATAGAAAGAGGTTCTATACCGTGTTTAAGGTATTTATTGTATTTTAATTTATTTTAATATTTAGAGGCTTACGCCAAAATTTCAGGATTCGTAAGAATACCATTAATTTGTTCTAATAAAGTTTTTCCGAAATAATAGGATTGGTGCTAAAACAAGCTTCCAGCAAATTATAAACGATAGATTTGTCTCTGCGGGATGGCTAAAACAAGAGAAGCCCCCTCCCGACTCACGCCGGGAAGAGACCATCCCAAAAACCAATTGTTAAGGTTTATCTTTACTAATCGCTATATAATTGCAATCATTATTATTTTTACAAACGTCTATTTATCACGGTACTTTCGCGATCGATCAAACGAACCCTCCTTGCGGCCAAATTCAAATCCTACCGTAATTTCGTGTGATCCTCCGTTATATCTTTGGAAATCATCAATTAAAATATCGTAAGAGTAGATAAATTTCAAGGTATTGTATTTTGTACCTAATAAAAACCCTACACTATTTCCAGCACCCGCGCGAAATAGCGCTCCCGTGATAAATTGTTCATTTAAAAAGGAAGCCATCATGCTGACATCCACGTGGGTATCTACGTTACGAACATTTCTTAGGATAATCGATGGTTCAAGCTTAACTTTGTTATCGTTGATCGCAAATCGTCCTCCGGCCTGCAAGATAAAGTATTTAAAATTACCGCCGTTATCTTCCAGTCCTTCGATTTCATCCGTTACGGTACGAATTAAATTAGGGGCTGCGTAACCAAAATAAATATCTTTATATTCTCCATAAAGCCCTAAAGAAGTATCAAAAAATTTGCGGCCGTTGATGTTGTCAATGGTCGTCATATCACCTGGATCAAAAAGATCCGTATCCATTACTGAATTAGACAATGCCATCCGCTGATACTCCAGGCTTAATCCTGCTCGCACTTTTAAGTCCTCGTTGATTTCGATTCCCATAGAGTAAGCAATCTGCCCACTAAAGCGCGTAATGTCCGCTATATTTTCGCTAAAAATCATTCCACCAATTCCAACTTGCTTACCAATTGAGCCGTTATAGCTCAAGGCATAGGTTTTAGGAGATCCGGGAAAAGAAGAAAAAGCGGTACGCAAATTCATACTGAGATTATGGTGTTCTCGATCAGCACCAACCGTCGCTGGATTCACCAGCATTGGATTTAAAAAATACTGGCGAAAGATCGCTTCTTCCTGCGCCGACGCAGTTTGTAACAAAAATAGTCCGGCGACAAGTATTAATAAATTTTTCATTTTACTTTATTTATGCGGTTCTGGGAAAAAGATTCCAGGTACATGGACAAAATCTCATGTACTTTTAATAAACAATATTTAATGATCCTTTAATTTGCTGTGTCTGGCCTTCGCCGTCCTGGTAACGAATAACGTAGAAGTATCCACCTTCGGGCAGCTTCGCTCCTTCCATATCTGTTCCAACCCAATTATTGCTGTAATTTGCAGCCATAAATTCAAGCTGTCCCCAACGATTGTATATTTCTAAATCAATATCAAATCGGTTGGCACAGCTAATAATAAATTCATCATTGAATCCGTCATTATTCGGAGAAATCACTTTACGAACCTTTTCACAAGGACCTGCCAGTAATTCTACGGTAGCTTGATTGACACAGCCATTGGCATCTACAATAACCAACGTATAAGTTCCAGAAGGTACATCCATCAAATCTCTGGTCACAGAGAAATCTGGATCATTCCAACTATAATTATAAGGAGCAGTACCACCGGATACAGTAGAAACAATATTACTGTTTACTTCGTCTACGTCCAGATCAATTACGATCTCTTCCAGTGGCACAACTGCACCTGTTCCAACCGCCGTAAGGCCCGAAGCATCCGTTACGGTTACGGTATAATTACCTGGTGATAAACCACCAATGATATCTCCCGTATTATTCTGTCCGCTAACGTCCCACAAATAATCATAATCATCGCTAGTGCCACCGGATGGTATAACCTGTAAAGTTCCCAGGTCTCCAGATTGTCCAGGACAGCCCGTACTACCCGATACAAATTCCAGGGCAATTGCTGCACCCGCCAGGTTAAACGTTTCAGAATAGATACAACCAAAGTTGTCTGTTATTATAACGGTATAGCTGCCCGCAGTCAACCCGGCAATATCCTGGGCAATAGATATCTCCATTCCATTTAGTAACCATTGATAATCGTAGCCTCCTGCTCCACCGGAAACAGATATGTTAATCGCTCCATCCGCGTTCGCTCCCGTAGGAACGGTCACGTCGCTAGTTACCATAATTGGTGTCGAAGAACCGTTAATGGTTCCAGATTCCGTGGCCATTCGACCTTGATTATCTGTAACGGTGAGTGTATAACTACCCGGTACAAGTCCGGTCAGGTTTGGTGTGGTTTCACCGTTGGACCATTCGTAGGTATAAGGCGCATTGCCACCACTCACCGTAGCGATAATAGATCCGTCCGCATCACCGGAACAGGATTCGTTTTCGATCGCCAGGTCAATGGTTAATCCAGCGATTACGATAAATTGTTCTGATTCAACAATACAACCATTCGCGTCTATAACGACCACACTGAGTGGACTCTCATTTTCACAAACATTTATGGCATCTTGACTTGTCTGACCATTACTCCATTGATAAGTATAAAGTTGTTGTCCTCCAGATACCGAGATATTCACTGCACCATTACACATATCTAATCCACCAGTATTGTTAATAATAGTATCCAAAGTAATCATAATATTTGTTTCAGCAATTGTAACAGTCTCAACCAACGGAGTACTACCTGCGACATCTGTAACGGTGACCGTGTACATCCCTGGTCCCAGATTAGTAAAAGTAGCAAAGCCATCGTTACTCATCATTTCGTCAGTACCAGCTCCACTTAGTGTAAACGTGTACGGCTCACATCCTCCAAAAACTTCCGCATCTATTGTTCCAGTGCCTCCAGTGGCTGCATTACAAGCAAAGCCACTTCCATTAATACTAGCAAAATCCAAAGGTCCAGCGGTTACAAATACGGAAGGAGGAATAGCGACACAGCCATTGACGTCCACTATCGTTACTTCGTATTCACCTTTACAGACATCAAACAAATCAGGCGTCGTCGCTCCATTATTCCAAGAATAAGTATAAGTAGGTGTTCCGCCGGTAACGGTAGAATTAACAAATCCATTACAATCTGCCCCTGTCTGATCAGTTACCGTAAAGTCTACGACGATGGGAGCGGGATCAGTCAATATGTATTCGTAAACGACAATTACATTATTTGCATCTTCTACGGTTAAAGTATAAGTTCCAGCAGTCAATGCAATCTGATTAGGTGCAAACTGTATGAGTCCACTTCCGTCAGCCGTACTCCATTCGTATTCAAATGGCGGAGTACCCGCATTGATGGTCGTCTCGATCGATCCGTCATTATCTCCACCACAGGTTGGATTTTGGACAATTGCAGTTACATTAAGGCTACCCAATACGATAATGTCCGTAATCACCTCGGTGCAGCCATTGGCATCGACGATGGTAACTCGCCATTCTCCGGGAACGATACTGGAGATCGTTGGAATGCTATTAGTCGTCTGTGTAACACCATTGGGGCCTTGCCAGTTAAAAGTGTACGCGGGCGTTCCACCATCTACTCCAATCAATCTTATTTCGCCATCATCTGCACTGGTAGAGGCATTTTCTATCTCAATATCATCAATCGTAATAGGTTGTGGCTCATCCACGGTAACTGGTCCCAGGGTTTCTGAACAACCCGCTGCGTCGGTCACGCATAAGGTGTAGTTCCCACCGATTAAGCCAATCAGATCAAAGCCCGTGTTGATGGTATCGCCTTGTCCATTTTTCCAAACAGGCATTAAATTGCCAGCGCCACCCGAAGTAGTAACAAAAATACCACCTTCTGCAATCCCCGCACAACGAACGTGTCGAACACTATCCAGTTGAATAAAAATTGCACCTGGATCGGTTAATGTATATGGACCATCTACTGCTGTACATCCTCTCGAATCGGTTACGGTAACAAAATAATTACCAGGACCGATATTGGTCAATTGAGGAGTAGAAGGATAAGACCCCACTCCTTCGGGACCATCCCAACTATAAGTATATCCAGCGCCCTGGGTTCCTCCCGTTACCGTAAGAACGATGCTGCCAGAATCGCCTCCATTGATACAGGACGGATCCGTTAATTCTTCAGTTATAGTAATGGCCATTGGTTCCTGCACGATGACGTTATCACCTTCCACAGTACAACCTGCACCATCCGTAATTGTCGGAATATAATTTCCAGCCGCTAGTCCGGTTAGGTTTAAAGGATCTGCGGCAGCGAAGCCCCAGTCAACTGTATATGGTTCTCCGTTACCACCCGTTGGGTTGATGCTTATTTCTCCGTCCATAAATCCAGGACAGGAAACGGAAATTAAATCCATTAAGTCATAATCAAATTCCTCGGGTTGCCCTACAACAATAGAACTTAAAATTCCTGACACACCGTTGTTATCGGTAACCGTTACACTATAAGTACCTGCACTTAATCCCGTAGGATTTTGCCCTGTAGCTGTCGGCACCCAATTAAAAGTATAAGGTTGAGTACCACCATTTACATCAATTGTGATTGTTCCGTCATTTCCATCAAAACAAGTTACATTGGTTACACTATTTAGAGAAGGATTTGGTGCATCCGCTGCGTTAACCGTAAAGGTTGCCGTACCAGTACAATCAGTATCGTCCGTGACGGTTACCACGTAAGTTCCTTCGTCAAGTCCACTAATTGTTTGCCCGCTTAAGGGACCATTTGGACTAGTCCAGTCGTAATCTGTATAAGTTCCACTTCCTCCGGTAGCCATTACCGTAATAGCACCGTTATTACCAGTACCAGAAATACTGGTTACGTTTCCAGTCACAATAATCGCCGTAGGCTCACCTGCCACGATACCTTCCGTCGTAATATTACAACCACGAGAATCAGTAATCATTACAATATAAGCACCTGGCGCAAGTCCCGTGGCTATGTTGCCAGTAAGCATTGCATCGTGACTCCACGTATAAGAGAATCCTCCATTTCCACCTGCCGCATTAATTGTAATGGTTGCGTCATCGGCACCATTACAAGAGGCATCATCTACTACTGAAGTAAAAGTGATTGGAGCAGGATTTCCAATTACAATATCTGTAATAACATCGGTACACCCTGAATCCTCATCGGTAATTGTAACCGCATAAGTAGCAGCAGGTAAACCTATTGGATTCTGTCCAGTAGCTTCTGGTCGTGACCAATTAAAAGAAAGATTAGCAGAAGCATTTAAAATATCTAAAGAAATAGATCCATCCATACTTCCTTCACAACTTACGTTCATGACATTCTGTACAGCAGCGCTGATTCCACCATCATTATCTATCGTATAAGTAGCCGTTTCATTACAACCAGCCCCATCTACAACAGTGACCGTATAAGTTCCCGCAGGAACACCACTAAGGTCTTCTGTAATAATAGTAGGTGTTGTAGGACTCCATTCTACTGTTACAGGAAGTACCGCACCATCCAGTTCGATGTCAATCGCACCATCTTCGGCGCCACCACAACTCGCGTTGTCAATACTTACTAAATTTATATCAAAACCATTTCCAGAAGGAACTACATAACTGGCTGTTTCAACACAACCAGCACCGTCGGTTACCGTAACGCTTACTGTTTCTCCTCCTATGGCATTGTTGATATCTTGTGTCGTTTCACCATTAGACCATTGATAGCCAGGTGTTCCGGTTGCACCGTTCACGGTAATATTTACCGTTCCGTTATCAGCACCATCACAGGTAGCCTGTGCAATACCGTCTAGTTCAATTTCAAAACCGTCTCCAGCATTCACCGTAAAGGCAGCGGTCTGGGTACATTGTCCATCAGTGCTCGTGACCGTCACTACATAGTTTCCGTCAGTAAGATTATTGATATCCTCCGTGGTTTCCATATTGCTCCAGGCATAAGTTCCGCCACCAGTCACCGTGATGTCAATACTTCCGGTAGCCGCTCCTGCACAACTCGCATCCGTCACAGCACCCGTAATTTCAATACCACCTTCACTATCGACGGTAAAGCTTTCTTCTTCTGTACAACTAGAATTATTATCTGTTACCGTAACAGTATAAGTACCAGCAGCAACATTACTTAAAGTAGCACTTGTTTGCCCCGAAGGCGACCAGTCATAACTATAATTTCCTCCACCACCAGTTACTTGAATGGCTAGAGAACCATTTGTTGCTCCAGCACAACCGGCGGGAGTGCTCGACACTTCGGTTAAGGTTAAATTAATTGAGTTGGTTAATTGATAAGTTGCTGTTGCGGTACAACCATCTTCCGTATCCGTTACCGTAACGGTATAATCATCCGCCATCAAGCCAGAGAGATCTTCTGTCATTTCAGCATTACTCCAGTTGAAAGTAAATCCATCTCCGGTTCCACCCGTAACGGTTAAGTTGATGGCTCCATTAGATTCAGAATCACAATTTGGTGGGGTAATAGTTTCGTTAATCGTAATTGCGTCAGTCGTTTCTACTACTATAATTCCGCTAACGGCAGAACATCCACTACCGTCGGTTACGGTAACTGTATATCCACCAGCAGGAATATCTTCATTGTCTTGTGTAGTTGCTCCGTTATTCCACGCATAACCATATATATTATCTCCACCAGTTGGTGTAATAAAAATAGAACCTCCATTATTACAGTTGGCGAAAATTATATTATCAACGGTTATACCAACCGCCGTGCTTGGCTGAGTGATCGTCACTACGGGAGAAACCGCCGTACATCCACGGGAATCCGTCACCGTTACCCGGTAATTACCAGCAGTAAGGTTCTCGATATTTGGCGTGGTTGCAGTTGTTCCAGACCATGCGTACATGTTGCCTCCGTTACCACCAGATACACTAGTAGTGATAGCTCCGTCATTCCCATCCAAACAAGATACATTATCTGTATCAGAAATAGTTATTTCCAAAACAGCTGGCTGAGTAATCGTTACTGCAGGTACAATAAAAGTACACATATTACTATCTGTAATTGTTACCGTATAATTCCCAGGGGCCAGGTTATTTAAATTCTGATCCGTAGGACCATTGCTCCATGCATACGTATAAGGTGCCATTCCACCAGCGGGTGTTAGCGTGATAGATCCGTCTCCGTCCCCATTACAAGTGACATTGCTAGACGCAGTTATAGCACTGAGTGCAGTTGGCTGATTGACTGTATAAGTTTCTGTAAAATCCCTGGAACCACTGGTAATACTAACGGTATAGCTACCAGCCTCCAGATTAGAAATAGTCGGCGTGGTTAATCCACTAACATTCGTAGGAGATCCTGTCCAGGAAATGGCAAAAGTTCCATCTCCTCCACTAATATCCAGCGCAATAGATCCCGTAGCGTCGTCATTACAAAGTACATCAACAATTGTTTCTGTAACGGTAATGTTAACTTCTCCAGTAGGGCAAGCAGAAGTAGAAATAATAGCTGCACCATCGTTTATGGTAACTGGAGTAATCAAGTTAAAATCAGGGTCAACAAATTCTGGTTCATTGGTAGGACTTAAGATTATTGGACTAGTTACGTCAGCACTCCCATTCGCTGTAAAGCAAAGTTCAAATATAATTTCTCCTGGCCCTAGATTAATACCACCTTGATCCGCGGAGTTATTATTCATTAACAAGATAATTCTATCTGTACCAGCCGGGTTATTAGTTGACCAGTTTACCTGACCAGCTGCAAAAGCAGGATTTACATTTTCAAGTCCTGTATAAGCTAAATCAGCGGGAAGGAAATTTACTCTAAATCCTCCACCCGAAACATTGGTAAATCCATCGTCTACCGTTACGGGTACACAGATCGAAGAATCAGGACAGAACGTAGTTGTCCCTATCGTTAATTCAAAATCACCGCTACCTTCCGCAGGAATCACGCTAACGTTGCCATTATTGGTAAGCAAAGATGTCGGAGCAGTCTGAGAAGCGCTACGCACGACCGGATCATCAGAAAATCCAGCTAATGCATCGGTACCGATAGTGGCTCCGGGCGCAATAATAAAGCAGACTTCATATAAGGTATCACCGTTCATTAAAGTAGAAGACATTCCGCCCGGGTTTGGGTAAACCACTAAAATGGCACCCGTATCCGAAAACATCGGTGAATCATTGATGGCACTACTCAAACCAGGAATATTACTATTAAAATTCCGGTGTTCCAGATATTGTAGATTGGTATCATCAAACCTAAAGGTATATTGGAAGGAAGTAACCGCATCAAAATTCTGGGCAGTTACCGCCACACAGACGGTATCACCGGGGCTTCCTTCTACGTTGGCAGCGACCAGCGTAATGGCACTACCACTATTTCCACTCACTACGACAGGAGCATCCAACACTTCCATTCCGATGTTAACACCAGGATTGGAAGATTTTAACACTTCAATTCCTCCGGGGTCGCCAGTAATCCTGACCGTATCCATATCCCCACCTGCGCCCACTACGGTAAAACACATTTCGTAAGCCAATGTATCTGGTATATCCACACCCATGTTAAGCGAATCCGTCCACAAAGTACGTACCCAACCGTCCGTGTTATTTGCATTTTCAAATACGCCTTCAGCTTGTGGCAGATTTATATTTGCAATAGAATCAAATTGTAAAATTGCCGGATTAAAGTTTAGAGAGTATATAAAGGATACCAGGCTATCGCCGTTACAGAGATGAACAGGTAGACAAAGCTGCTCACCCGTAGCGGCAGAATCTCCAAGAACCGCCAGTCCGAAATCATCGAACATACATTGGAAACCATTCGGGTTAGTCGGTTGATTTGGGTCCGTCACGGTCACCGAAGCGTTGGTGAATAGCGGTGTTTCCTCATCTCCATTTCCATATACTATACTAGCGGAAGTAGGAGAACTGGAAAAATTGATAGGAGAGTTTCCCGCAGCAATTGCCGTAAAGCGAATAATTTCGTAGAGAACGAGATCATCGTTGATGGAGGTTGCTGTAAGCAACGGATCGTTCCAGGAAAAAGTTATCGCACCAGTACTGGCCGGAATTGAGTTGGCGGTCAACGAAGGAGGAAGGTCAACCGTTACAATTTCGTCCTGACCACTGACAAACTGAAGTATATTAGGGTCCCAATTCATGGAGTACCCAAACCCGAGAATATTAGTAAAGTCCTGGGACGTTACTGCTACAACGAGCGTGTCTCCAATTTCCAGCGTACTGGAAGAAGGGTTGACAATAAAGCGTGTAGTTTGGGAATTTGCATTAAAACCCAGGAGCACGAGCCCCAGCGCGAGAAAAAACGTAATTTTTTTAAACATCGATCCTTGGAATTTGAGATGTTAGACAATTTATCTTGCTAAGATCATTTTTTTAGTCGTCGAACTAGAAGTCGTCGAAATCTGGTACATATATGCACCTGGACTAGGAAAGACCTCAGATTTAATTTTGATACGGTGAGTTCCCTCGCGGTATCGGTTGCTGTACTGGTAAATTTCTTCTCCGGTTATTCCGAAGATTTTTATCGTAACTAATTCAGAATTAGTCAATTCAAACGGTATATACGTGGTTTTGTAAAAGGGGTTTGGATTATTCTGATAAAAAATAGCAGAATTTGCGAAATCGGTGGCAAATGTACTAGTTTTAATACCAACACAGACGTCCCCGTTACTACTATATATAATAGATTCTTCAAATGTTTGTCCGTCCAGCTGGTAAATAACCAACGTTGCAGTGGGAGAATCTATAAATTCGAGGTCAAGTGATCCCTCTGCTAGTGCTTTAAAAGTCAAAACAAATAATATCGAGGTGTCCGGAAGCGTGTAAACATCAGTATCATTCCAAAAACCGGCAATCACGCCAGTAGCGGCATTATTGGTATTAAAGGAAACACTCTGCGTTGGAAAGGAAGGTGTGATATTTTGAAATTCCACTTTTTCTGCATCCCAACCGAGAGAAAACTGCAGACCTGCTACATCCACAAAATTGGTGGCGCGAAATTCTACTTCGAAAATTTCATCTACCGCAACTGCCGCTGTAGGCCCCATAAAAAAGAAATTAGGTTGTCCCTGTAAATTGCAACAAAAGCTACAAAACAAGAGAACGACCAAAATGGCGTCAAATCGAAACAAGGAGCGTTTGATATAATGTAAAGCCTTGGTAGTCAATTCGTTATTTATTTTAAGTTTGGTTAAAAAATTATGGTAGTCGCGCCTTTAGGGCGCGACAAACCATAATAGCAAAGCAAAATATAACAGTAGTCCTTTGGTAATTTTTAACAATTGGTTTTGCAAAAACATGTGCTTTACAATTTTTTGCAAGGGAAAACTATTCATGGGGAACTACTAGCTACAATTAAATTTTAATACTCTAATTAATTAGAATCATTTGTTAAATGTAAGATTTGCAACAAGTCATAAAGTAGGGAGACGAGGCCAGTGAACACTGACTTCGGTACAGATACAGAACGAGGGAAGATGGTTGTCCTGCACGATGGATTAGACACATAAGGTTGTGTAAAATTCTCTTTGTTCATGTGATTATAATTTGTTGCACAAAATGTTAATATAAAAACAGCATACGGGGATTAAGCGTATGTACTTGTCTCTTGCTATGGATATATAGGTATAACCGATGCAAAGCTTGGAAATCGGGGGGTTATCGATTTCAAAATTTTAACATTAATAAGAATCTGCGATGGTGCAATCAGGAAAGAAAATATTTTAAAAAAATCAATTAATAATTATTTAAAATATTGAATAGAATTTAAAAAATATCGCAGTTCACGGGATAAAATAACCAAAAATATGGTTGTCAAATACTTAAATCGGTTTTTGCTATAAAATGTCCTCACAGTACTTTTAAACTGTTTACAAAGACAAATATACGGCATCCAATCGTGCTATTCCTACCCTATTTATGGTATTTTTTAAAATAAAAAATAAAATATATTAAAAATACCTCTTAAAAGTGATTTAGCATAAGTAAAAAAATAATACTTAATCGACTCTAAACCAAGCTGTTGTCATAAGCTAACTTGATTAAACCAGCTGTATTACTGACACCTAGCTTCCGCATAATATTTTTTCGATGAACACTGACAGTTTGGTCGCTAATGTACAAAACTTTACCAATTTCTTTGTTGCTGAGAGCGTGCGTGATGAGTTTGAGGATTTCTAGCTCGCGTTTGGTGAGATTATATTTCTTGATAAACTTGTCTTCTGACGGAAAACGGGACTGGTCTTCAATTTTTCTTTTAATTTCTTCAAGGGTAGTATTAAGGCGAACACCTTTGCCCAAAAAAGTACGACCTTCCATCACTTCTCCGATGGCTTTCCACAACTCGTCCATTCCAACATTTTTGAGAATATAGCCATCTACGCCCGACTTGAAGGCAGATTTAACGATTTTTGATTCATCATAAACGGTAAGTACCAAAATTCTAAGTGCTTTATTCTGGGAACGGATGACATCGATTACATCGAGACCATCTTTTTCGGGCATATTCAGATCTAGGATCAACAAATCAGGTTCCGTCTCTTTTAACATCTGAATAACCTGATCGCCATTGTGAGCTATCCCGACTATTTCACAGTTATGCTCCTCATTATCCGAAAGAATCGACTTTAGGCCGGCGATAAATAATTGGTGGTCATCTGCAATCAACACTTTAATACTTTCCATATTCAAAACTTAATTAGGGCTATTTGGTTCTATTTTTTGCTAATTTCATATTAGCAAAATCCAACACTTATTACTTGCAAAACCGATGCCACTATCCAACAGGCCACCGAAGGGTGAGTTATTTACCTCGTAATCTGCCAAGGTTGATTAGTGATCAGTGATCAGTTGATCGGTCCTTCCAACGCATGGGTATCGCCCTTTAAAGTATTTTATAATCTCTTCCCGTTTTAGGAATGAGCTAATAATAAATTCCTTAGGAATGTTGACAAAAAAAACCGAATTGAACATTACTTTCAATTCGGTTTCAGCCATTTGTACAAAATTTACCGCTGTATGGTCATTTTTTTGACTACCCGGCCAGTATCTGACTGTAATTCTAAATAGTAAATTCCATTAGGAATGGTTGCAGTATTTAAGGTTTCCCGATGATTTGCTCCAATAGTTCCTATCTGCTGCTCCCGAACTTTCTGTCCGTGTATATTAAAAATACGGAACGTCACGTTTTCCAGCGATGCACGAAAAGTGATATTTACCAAATTCTGCGCTGGGTTAGGGAAAAGACGAATGGTTTGTTCCGCCTCTGTTTCACTAATTCCCACTACCGCATCATTAGAGATATCTATATTATAAACCGGCGTTCCCAACCAGCCACCTGTACCGTCGCTCACGGTAAAAGTAAAAGCATCCGTTTCTTCTGCTGTTCCATCATGCTGATAACTAACAGCAGAACCATAAATTTCTTGCTGGGTAAAGGTCTCTCCTACTAACAGCGGATTGCCGTATCGAAATAATCGCCCCTTCGCTGGAGCTTCTACTACCGTATAAATTACTTCTTCCGGACCATTATCCACATCTTCTGCTAATAATAAGTCAAACTGAATAACGTTGGTGGCAGCTACGGGCACCTCAAGCGTTTCATTATTTACCAAAACAGGACCGTTGGGTGACAGATTACCACATATTTCAAAACTCCACGCATCCAGCGTTCCTCCTTCTCCAAAATTATTGATTACCTCAATTCTCAAGGTCCAGTCACCTGCACTATTTTCTCCATTGAATTTGGCCAATCCATCGGTATCCTCTACTTTAAAGCTTTGTCCGGCATTTATTTCTGAACAAGAAATTGCATTAGCAGCATCATCATCCAACTTAAAATTAAAAGGGATACCAGTACAAGATAAATCTTCAAATAGCAAAACGCTTGTGCCAGTTGGACTGGATAATCGAACATCAATGTGTTTGATAAAATCGTAGTCCCCCACTAAACTGGTAACATTAAAATCGTTGATGTTTGCTTCGTCAGTTACGTTGATGACAGAGGTAACCACTGAGTTCGCTGCCGTCCCGGAAGGGATCGATAACGGGGTATCCGTTGCAAAAAACTCACCACAAGATTGTACTTCAGTAAAGAATGCAAAAGTCGTTGAATAAGGTCCGGGGCCACAAAGGTTCATCGGACGAATACGCCAGTAGAAAGGAAATCCTTTATCCAGTTGTACTCCGGCCTCGTAACTGCCTTCGGTGATTCCATCAACGGACTCGATGATCGTAGCATCACTAAAACTAGGATTACTGGCAACTTGTATTTCGTAACTATCTGCGTTGGCAACCGTGGCCCACGTATAAACAGGTGCACCACCCAATCCGGTAGCTCCATTGGCTGGACTGTTTAAAACCAAGGCAGAAAAATTATTATCGATCGCAACATATTCGATGATTCGTTCTTCATCCATTACACCATCTGCCGTAGCAGTAATTTTAATCTCACCGTTTCCAAATCCAGCAAGATTGGAAAAATCCAAATTCAGGGTAGTTGTTTCACCCGGTGCAATCGTCGCTGTAGAAAAGTCAGCAGTAGCTCCTGCGGGTAAGTCCGCTACCGTAAAAGTGATCGGCTCTGCGAAATCCACCAAACTTCCGGTTGTCAAAGTAATAGACTGTGTTGCCGGAGGGCAAATTACTATTTCTTCTTCTGAAGGTAATAACGAATATCCTGGTGCAGCCGGAGGAACAATACTGAAATTATTATTAGAAATATCAAAGAAAATATTATCAGCTGCTCGTACCATAATTCGAGCAGTAGTCGTAACTTCATCTGGAATGAGGATCGCATAGTCTCCATCATTTACGACTTCTTCTGCCAGTACAACTGGATAAGTAAAACCTCCATCAAGTGATAATAAAATATCAACTCGCTTACAGTTAACAGGCCCTTGGTCCGTATTTGCCACATCCCAGGTAATTTGCTGGTAACTGCCTACTTCGAGTTCATTGCCACCGTTTGGATAAGCCACCAAAAAGGGTCCAGCCAAATCGGTAGCCCGAAAGCTAACGTAAGCCTGTGTAACTCCTCCAACCAACGGGTTGTTATCCCGTACGGTACAAGAAAAGTTCATCACCCGGGAATACGTTGGTAATATTTCCCTGCGATCCATTCCACCTTGTACGACTGTCTGTAGCGATGGAAAAATTCGGTTTGAAACAGTTCTTGGTGGATATGATCTGAACAATGGCGCACTTAATTCGGGAAAACCCAATTCTCCGTAAGGACCTAAATCACGCTGTTCCCAACAGTAAGTAAGCATATCTCCATCCATATCGTCGGCAACCACGTCCAATTCGAAAGGGGTGCTGATCGGAATATAAAAGCCATCCTCTACCATCGCAGTAACATCTGGAAAATTATTAGCAGTCACCACATTGCCTCCGCAAGTAGCCGTGCCGTTGCGAATAAAACCGGACATCTGATCAATGGTACCGCCGTGAAAATATTCATCTCCACCCCCACCTATGTTATTATCATTACCACAAGCACCCGCGTAAGACATAATGGTCGTACCACTACCTGGCTCCCAGGCCGAACCCGACGCATATTGTTCAACAACTGGAGGGCAACCATTCCAGGTGTGACCAGCAGACAATTGATGACCAATTTCGTGGGCCATGATATTAGCGGTTATGGCTGTAACGTTTGAGCTAGCGTGACAGGTCACCCCTGCTCCTTTAAAGTCTCCACAAACCCGGCCACTAGCTACCCCACCGACATCTGAACAACCACCGGTAAATACGTGACCAATTTCAAAATTATCTTCGCCCATGACGAGATTTAGATTTGTAGCATTTTCAATCAACATAGAAGTACCTACCGTACCATTCGAAAAAGGATCGGTATCCGGATCCAGATAAAGTACTGCTTCCAGTCCATCGATCAAAGAAAAACGAGTGGCTAGATTTTGTTCGTATATCAGATTTAAGCGGTTCATGGCTATTTGATAATCCGCTAAAACACTTTCTACGGTACCTCCGTGACCTTGTGCAAATTCTCCGGAGCAACTTAACGCTACCCGAAATTCTCTCATCTCCACCGGTCCGCCAGCAGTATTGGTACTGGCTTGCGGTTCGTTATTGCCTGGTGTCATATTTTCTGGTGTCGATTCATTTTCAGCACCTGAAAAACCACACGCAGCTGGCTGGTTTCCCGAAAGATAGTCCCGCGTATAATAGCTGATGTACAATCCATTATTTCCATTGGTATAAGGATCAACGTATATTTCTCCTTCCCGAGTATGAACCGCCAGGTGGACCCCTTTTGGAGAGATGGCCATTCTAACAGCAGATCCTGCATCGTCCAGTCCTACTCCCCGATAAGAGCGAAGCTCGGGATAACGCGCCGCTGTATTGGGGTGAAAAATACTGGTTTCCCATATTTTAAATCGGCCGATCTCACCATTTGGCAGAGGCAGCGAAATTGTTTTCCCCGGTGCCGCAGCGTTGGTCAGATCTTCCCAGGGTGTATTGACCAAATTCTGCTGAAATTGATCAAAATCCAACTGAAAAGTAGCGTAATGATCCGGAACGATACTTTGTTCCAGGTGCTCTGGTACCGCTTTTTGATCCACGGAGGTCCAGAAAGATTGTGCACTGACATTAAAATTTAGAAAGAAAAGGAAGCTTAAAGCTAGAAACAAGCGCATATTTAGGGTTTTATTATTAAAAAACTTCATTAATATAAATATTTATCTGGAATAAATATCTGGACAGAATTACGGTTAGCTAAAATTACGGTTAGCAAGTCTAGTGAAGCGTAAACAACAAAGATAGTAAAGGATCACTTTAATCAAAATATAAAAATTCTTATTTGTCGGTTCTTGTAAGTTGTTTGTCTAAAAAAAAGGTTAAAATGTCGCCCGTACTTGTGCACGACCGATGTGTACGGCATTTGCAATACCCGTTTTTCTACCTTCATAGCTGATACTCATTAAAATGTTTTTAGACAAACGACGGTCTATGGAAAGCGACCACAGGTAGTTTTTACCATCTTTTAAGGTTTCCAGAATCGCAAATTCCAATGGCGTATTTCGTTCTCCATCAAAGCTTACATTAACGAAAGACAAGCGGGAACGGATAGAAGTTGCGGTATTTTGATTAAAAGTGGTTTCCAAAGAGAAATCATGCTTAATCGCTTGCTCCTGATTAAGGGATTCGTTGTTACTTTCTTTAAATTCGTAAGAAAAAATAGTTCTGAAATTATTGGAGGGCTGTAAAGTTAACTGTGGACGGGTCCGAAAAAACTTGATGGTATAATCCTGGTTTTCAAAAAATTCACTATCACTTAAGTTTAGCCCCGTGGCCACCTCAAACTGGGTACTGATACTTTTATTAATATTCCAGCGGGCTCGAAAAAATTGTTCATCATTGCGACGACTTTGAAAACCACTCGTCAGCACAATTTTATTCCGGGCAGTCGTCTGTCCTATTTGTAAGTCATACCTTTGGTCTCCCCGATTAAAAAACAGGATATTCCGAACATTTGAATTAACCGCCACCAGCGCAGTATCAGGAATACTATTTTGAAACGGATTATAAGGTGACACTCCTTCCGCTTCCCGGGTCCGACGCACTACCCGAACCGTCGATTGTGTAGACAATTTCCCCAACCATTTTTTAAACCCTTTTTTACCCTGAAAAACGCGTTTTAAACTGGTCTGCAAAGACTCATTAAAGGTCACATTATTGGTTCTGATAAATTCGTTTGTAAATAGCGTTATCCGAATGATATTTCCTTCGCCCGCAAAGGCCTCTTCCCGAATCTCATTTACCTGCGGCACACCATCTCCATTAAAATCCAGCGTCTCGTCCCAAAAGAAAATTCCATCTCCCGGGTTGACGGGCAAATAGTTGTAAGCAATCCGTGGTTCTTGTCCGGAGCCGATTTCATAATTAGTGGTGGAACGTAGCGCGCCTTTCCAAAGTGTCAGCCGATGATCCAGCCTACCCAGCGAAGCATTTTGTGGCGTTTGGGTGGTGAGTTGTTCGTCCGAAATTTTTAGTTGACGATAGGTAAAATTCCAGCTTAGTCGAGAAACACTACCTTCGGTCCAGCTACCGTTTACATTAAATTCGTCGGCCACTGTATTTTCAGTAAAGCCTTTTCCCGTTGGTGCGTAGTCGTACCGTTGGGTATAATTGGTTCCTAAAGTAAACCGTTTTTCTTCCGGTGTTCTGAGATAAAAACGATAAAGATTGTAATAAAAGCTAACCGGACTTAAAGTATCCACACCGTTGGAAAATCGTTCATTTTTTTCTTGTTCGCCGTAAGCCCCCAAAGTGATGCCACCCAATTTTGGAAGTGTTTTGGCGATGTCAATTTTGGGTCTCAAAAACTGGCTGTCTTCCCGATCACTATCTACCTCCAACCAGTTGAGTTGCGCGTCTACCTTCCAGTTATTTCTATTTATTTTTAGCTGGGTAAAATGTTTTTGGCCGGTATAAATAGCACCTCTTAAAAAACTACTGAATTCGTAAGTCAAACTACCCAAACTAGTTTTTAATAGCGATACTTCCGCACGGGCTATGTGTTCATTTTCTCGGCTAACATCCAGAATTTCGTTGCGGTTATTGGCAAGATTCCAATCACGGGTAAACTCCGCTTTCCGGTAAGGATTCAAGGCCTGAAAGCGCTTTTGGGTAAATTCGTAATCTATTTTTGTAGAAACATTCCAGTTCTTTTTTAACGCAAATAATTGTTGATAACTGGTAAAAGCTGCTACGCCAGCATCGTCCTGATCTCCGACGTCCGAAAAGCGATTGAGGTCGTTGCTGCTCAGTGCTATTTCAGTTTGAATTCGTCCATTTTTATTTACTTCGTAATCGGCCCCAAAGCTGTACATCTGCCTTTGTGTCGGAGCAATCAACCGAGTTACTGGCTCAAAATTTCCCAGTGGATTTCCGTTCGCATCGGGTGCAATCCAGGTAAAAACCCTACCGTTTTGTGATGTATTGGCATCTAATAAATAATTGCCTTGTCCGGCGCCAACATCGGTAAAACCAGCGGTGTAATTTGCACGATCCGGATCGGTACTAAACTTTAGTATTTCAAAATTAACAAAAATATTGTTTATTAAAACTTGTGTATCGACCAATTCGTACTGAATTCGAAACTCATTAAACTCCTCCGTCAGTCTTTGGGAAGGTGCCAATGCATTTTCAACATTGTCTCCTACCGTCGCCAGTAAATCCTGCTGTAAAGAATCCAGCTCTTGTAGTCCACTGGAATTTCGACTATCCTGTTCCGAAAAAAGATTAAAGTGCAAGCGCCATTTTTTGTATTCAAACTCTGTATCGAAAGCATACATGGACCGTAAATATTGTTGGTCTGCGTATTCAAATTCTACAATAATCCGGACATCTTTGGTCACTAAAATTTTATTGGTAAAAACAATATCGGCCCGATTATAATCGATGACATAATCCTCTTCCAGGCCACGTGTTAACAATTTGCCATCAAAAAATACTTTTTCGGTACCTGCGAGGGCGATAATGAACTGTTCCCCTTGATTACCCTGTAAGCGATAAGGTCCCTGGTTACCTTCTGCGCTGGGTAAATTATTGCGTGCAAATTTACCTCTGGCAACTGCAACACTGGCCCGGGACTTCAATGTGGCATCTTTAAACGGCGTTACCCGATTTCGAAAAGTAGCGCCTTGCAGTTTTTTATAATAGTTCATAAAATAACTGTTGGGCCGCTTCAGTTCATAATCTCCCGCGATCAGGACATTTTCTTTTTTACTTAGCTGAATAAATATTCTATCAAACTCCTGAAGCTGCTGGGTATTGCCTTCCGGCTGGAGCGGAATACTGTTATCGGTGATGGCGGCCAGGATTTCGATATCGTCGCCAAGTTCGCCCGCCAATTGTAAATTGAAGCTAGAATTGAGGACTAGATTCTGACTATTACCAAAAGAAATACCACGGGCAAAACTCCCATTATAATCCAGCCCTTTAAATTTAATAATTTCATTTTCTTCCTCGTACGGATTGATGGTAAAACCGATATAATCTCCGTTTACTTTTGTTCCTATTTTGGTGCTATCGAGGCGAACATAATTTTTATAAAGGTCGTATGGTAAAACCCGGTAGGTGACGGTGATCGTTTTAGTTTTCTGCTGTTTGAAAAAAATGGTATCGGTCAGGTGGAGTTGATTTTTTACCATGCGAAAATGGGTCGTATCAATGATCTGGCCCGAAGGGAATTTCCGCAAGACAACGGAACCAGGGATTACTGTCAATGAATCGAGATAATAAGTAGTCTGACCGGACGTCAATGAGCGCAATTTAGTCCGTAAATTAGACAGTCCATTCTCCTGTCCAGTTGCCTGAAATCCGAAAAAAAATAAGCCACAAAGGAGAAATAGAGATTTGAATTTCATACAACTAGCTCAGTAGAAAGTAGGTTGACTCTATTTAAAACGATAAAAAGGGAGATAGTTGCGTGTAGAAGCCCCGTTAAAACTTAAAAAAGTGTCCGCTAGAAGAAAAGTCTTCTTTTTGGGGGAGTGTTCATTGAACTGTGTCTAGTGCCTTCGGCACTAAGTTGTTGATTAGTTAATCGGTGAGTCTGCTCTAAAAAGTCCACAAAAAAATTGCTGTTAAAATTGACCAAATAAAGTTTGGTTAATTTTTTCGCAAAATGATAGGTTTTGCGAAAATCGTTAAAAGCAGCAATATGGTGCACCACAGGCTTTCGCTGAAAAAGTGGACGCTATTTAGACCTATTTTCCCCAAATAATCATTAATTCTCCTAAAGTTAACCCAAAACGCTCTGGATATAACATAAGTTTGGTGTTTAAACAAACCACGGTACTTTGTTTTAGGTCCATTTAGATTACAAAACATTTGATGAATAGTCGCTTCTGTATTAGCTCTTGCGCCGTATACCCATGGAGGATATTTTTCTATTTCTTTTCTCCTAAAATAATTTATTATTGTTTTGGGTTGGATGTACCTATACCTAGATTTAGCATGATGTTCCTTAATTCGATATTTTCCAGTAGCAGTCAAAACTGCATTTTGTGAAATACCATCCCGTTTATCTGTTACCTTATAAGTATTTCCTTCAATGGCTTCAAAATCGTAGGCACACTTTACGCCCTGGATGGCGGTGGCATAATAATTAAACGGAGGATTAGATTGACGACTTATTTTTTCATTGGCCTCAGAATTATATCCTCCATCCGTAAGTACTATTTCAATATCATCACTCAGTACTTCTCGACTTCGATCAATGGAAGATTCAAAAAACTTATCATCACTCTTGGTCGCCGGAGCGGTCTGAACATCGGTAATTAAATTGAGCTTGGTCTCCTCCTTATCGCTTTGCTCTTCTTGATCTTGTTTAATCGTACCAGTCTCGGTCACATTACAGACATAGCCAGTAATCACTTGCTTTTTCGAACCCGGTTTATTGCGATAAGTAGCCTGTGGATCATGGGCAGACTGTAATACATTACCTCCCTGATCTCGCAAGTCTTTTGGTTTTGGAGTAGGTATATCCGTAAGTGAATCTTCTTCTAATTCAAACTGTTCTTCCCACAAACGGGCTAATAAATTGTATTCTGCACTTTGCAGTTCTTTAAAAATAACAAACATTCTATAAACTAGTCGACCAACTTTTTCAAGTTCCTCCGAAGCACTTTTCTTGTTGAGTCGAAAGGTATATTGATCAGGTGATTTTTTAATAATCTTTTCTAAATGTTGTTGATCAAACTCACTCAGTAAATCTTTTTGTGAATCAGTAAGACTCTTGTAAAATTTTCTCACCACTCCTAACGTCATTTGAAGACGATTGGTTTTAGCTACATTAGAATGTAATAATTTACTGTCCATTCTTATCATCTGACCACTCACATTGAAGCGAATAACCTGATCATGAGTTATGCTTTGAAATAAAACATCCAGCAAATTAATTTGGGTATCTTGCTCAAACTGCATCAATGATAACTTAAAATTATAATAGGTCGCTGGGCAGGGAACTTGATCCGTATAGTTGGTCAGACCTAAGGCGCGTTGAACCAAAAGATTATAATCACAAGATTCAAACAACTGCTGATCCGTCCAGTCATTACCATCTTTCAAAATCATCATACCTACTAGAATCCGAACAGGAGCATTAATGCGGCCTAGTTCATGATGAAACAAACCACTGAATATCTCCTCGTCGATCCGAGCCGTTACTTCTCGATAAAAACAATTTTGCCAGGCATTTGGATCTTCTATACCTTTTAGACGCTTGCCTTCCATATGTTGGGTGTGACCAGTAAATAAGGTAGGCGGACAACTTTGATTACTTTTTTTGAACATTTTGATCTTTTTTTTACGCAACAACAAAATACGGAATTTTATTCTGTATTTTTAATCGTTATTTTTGGTGTAGCCTTTTTAGAGTAGGCTCACCGATTAACTAATCAACAACTTAGTGCCGAAGGCACTAGATGGTTACGTTCGCATTGCGTACTATGTTTCCTGAATTTTCCTCCACAAAGAAAAAATGATCAAACCAGAAATTCCACTTACTACAAAAGCCATAATTCCCTGCGAAATATTTCCATAAATAAAATACCCGGTTCCGAAGAGCGCTCCGTAAACCATAAAGCAGCCAGCCAGCATTGCTAAAATCTGGAGTGGTAATTTCCCCGCGAATACTTCTGCTTTTGTAATTTCTTTATCAGAAATCGCTTGATCAATTACCGGCTGCCAGCCACGAGCAGCAGGTTTTATTTTTTTATAAAAACCAACCAAAACGCCCTGGTCGGTTGGTCTGGTCATAAAGGTAACGACTACCCAGGCCACCGTGGTGAGTCCTACGCTGGTGAGCAGTTTTATATGCTCCGCAATTTCGGCAAAGCCCAGCTTGGTGTGTATTAGATCCAAATAAATGGCGAGTACAAACGAAACGATCATGGCCGTCAATTCACTGTACGCATTGATGCGCCACCAAAACCAGCGGAGGATAAAAATTAGTCCAGTTCCGGCACCAATTTTTAATAAAATCTGAAAAGCGTCCAAAGCACTTTCTAATTGCAACGCAAAAAAAGCAGAAAAAATCATTAGCAACAAGGTTGACCAACGTCCAACGGTGACCATCTCTTTTTCAGAAGCTGCTGGTTTATAAAACCTTTTATACCAGTCGTTTACAACGTAAGAGGAACCCCAGTTCAGGTGCGAAGAAATCGTGGACATATACGCAGCGACCAGCGATGCGACTACGAGCCCCAGTAGGCCAGCGGGTAAATAAGTAAGCATGGCAGAGTAGGCCAGGTCATCTTTTATTTTGATGACCTCCGGATCAATATGTGGAAAAGCTGCCGCAATGGATGCCAAATCAGGAAAGACCACCAAAGAAGCCAGCGCTATAATAATCCACGGCCACGGACGCAAAGCATAGTGTGCGATATTGAAAAATAGGGTAGCGGCCATCGCATTTTTTTCGTCTTTTGCGGCGAGCATTCTCTGAGCAACGTAGCCACCACCACCGGGTTCTGCGCCCGGATACCAAACGCTCCACCATTGTACGGCCAGTGGAATAATCAGCACGGTAATAAACATATCCCGATCATTAAAGTCCGGAATCAAACTGAGTTTGTCACTGACATTGGGATGCACCAAAAGATTTTCTAATCCCTGTATTTCCGGATGGCCGAGAATAACGCAGGCTGCCCAGATGGAACCAAGCATGGCCAGAAAAAATTGAATAAAATCAGTATAGATAACACCCCTTAATCCACCAAGCATACTGTAGATGACGGTAACCGTAGAGGCAATCGCCAGTGTTTCGTAAGCGGATAAGCCGAGGAGTACCGATCCAATTTTTATGGCGGCCAAAGAGACGGAAGCCATGATCATTATATTAAAAAATATACCGAGATAAATCGCGCGAAATCCTCGTAAGAATCGTGCCGCAGGTCCGCTGTAGCGTAGTTCGTAAAACTCCAGATCGGTCAGGACGCCCGAGCGCCGCCACAGTTGTGCGTACACAAATACGGTCAACATTCCCGTCAGTAGAAACGCCCACCAGGCCCAGTTGCCAGAAACGCCCTGGGTGCGGACGACGTTGGTTACAAAGTTGGGGGTATCCGCAGAAAAGGTAGTAGCGACCATCGAAACGCCCAGTAACCACCAGGGCATATTACGGCCGGAAAGAAAGAATTCTGCGGTGTCTTTTCCCGAGCGTCGGGCAACTAAAAGTCCGATTCCGAGTGAGACAATAAAAAATAAAGCGATGATGGTCCAGTCGAGTCCAGATAGCGTCATAGTAGTTTGTTTCGAATATTTAAAATGCCTTGGCAGGCAGAAATTCGAGGTAATATACGGAGAAAAACGGGAATGGAAATTTCTCGTATTTTAACTGGTTTTGACCGCAGAGAAAGTTGAGTTAACAGATCAATGTAGGAAAAAGGCATTGCCTTGTTCCTACGTTGATCCATATGTCCGGTTATTTAATTAACATTTCTTACTTTACCAATCGAACCGTCTTCTCTTGTCCATCTGCATCCCGGTATTGAATAAAATAAACACCATTGCCAAGGGCTGAACCACTCCAGTCAAAGCGGTGACGACCAGCGCTGAGGTTGCCATAATTTTTGGATTCGATCGTTTGGCCTAGAGCGTTAATTAGCGAAACAGTTGCCTGATTTGCGGAACTGACTAAATCAAACTTTACAGAAAAGTCATCCGAAAACGGATTGGGTGAAACCCGCAAGTCCGTGAGGGGAGAAAATAGATTTTCCGTTGGCGTAATATCAAATTGGTAAACGGTAACGCTCAAATCATCAAAGTAAAATCCATCTGCATCCACAATATCATCCGAGAAAAAGCTAAATTTTAAAAGTATTGTTTCGCCCAGGTACGCGTTTAAATTCACTTCCTCCAGCACCCAGTCGTTTTGTGTACCATCGTATAATTGTTCTCCTGTGGGCTGGAATTCAGAAGCGAGATTGGTGTATTTTCCGCAGAGTGGTGTCCACGAGTTACCATTATCATCGGAAGCCATTATCTGAACATAATCATAGGCCTCTTCAATGTCCCACTTGGCCCAATACTTTAAAATTGCTTGACTGGAAGTAGTTAAATCAAGGGGAGTGTCAAGAATAATTTCGCTGTTCGTATTATTTTGGTATCTGCCCATTGGACTATCCGTAATGCTGGAAGGTGCACTGACAAATTCGTCCATCGATAGTGCCCAGTCTCCAGTGGTAGAATAATTCGCTAAACTATTATTATCTTCCTCGACAATATCTTCTAATACGCCGTTAATAAATCGTTTGGTGATGGTGTCGTGGCGGGTAAAATAATCATTTTCAATACGGATAGCGATCACCACTGCTTCCGACTCGTTATTTCCAATAGGTGTAACCGTGTAGGGAGTACTGATGTTTTTGATTTCTGAAGTATTAAGGGTAAAGGACTCTGTGGTAACCGGTATTGTCAGATTGCTACTAACAGGACTAATCGTTACGGTTTGTGGACCGAGACGGAGTCCGTATTCTTTGGCAGAAAATTCAAAACTTCCAGAAACATCTGTTATTGTAAAAGGATTGTTGTCCTGTAATTCCAGATAATTAAACAATAGACTGGCGGCAATTATATTCTGAGACATCACTGCTTTATTCAAACCAATAATAGCATCGGAAGGAGGCCAGAAACCAAAATCAATCGGGCCCACTTCTGGAGTCATCGCAAAGATTTTGGGTTTGCTTATTTCTTCAAAATACATCCACGAGTCACTTTCCCCGTTTACGGAGTAGCCGACTGTTTCCAGGGCATTTCCAAATTTATATCCATTTTCTGCAGTCAATATTTCTCCAAAATTCTGATAAGTAATCGTATCCGCAGGATGAATATCTTCTGGATGAATTAATAAATTACTAAAGGTATGACAGTTAAGTGTAATTTCAATGTTTTTGTCTTCTACAAAGGCAGCAATGGCCTGTGTTTCTGGTTCGCTAAAAGGACCTTCACCACGATAAGTTTCACTATCTGTATCCGGAGAAGAGCCGATATCATCTGCCCCCCAAAGGTATCCATAATTTCTGTTTAAGTCTACGCCGAATGTATTATCATTGTTGTCTTTTCGATTTTTGCGCCAAAGACCACCGCCGTTGGGTTCGATTATTTCATTAAAAACATAACCGTCCGGATTGACGCAGGGAATAAAATACATCCTGGTATTGTCCACCAGATATTTGATTTGTTCATTGGTTTCGTAATTTTCTAATAAATACCACATATAAAATAGCATTTGACTCAGACTGTTTGCTTCCCGTGCGTGATGAAGTGCGGTATACAATATTTCGGGTTCTCCTTCCTGGTCGGCGGGATTATCAGAAATAGCCATCCAGTAGATAGGCCGATTCTGGTGAGTCGTGATGTCAGGAATGGGTTCGCGTGCAGAAATTAGCTCAGGATATAGATTTTGCATTTGATCGAGTACTTCCAACATCTCCGTATAAGTATGGTAACCACCCATACTGCCAAGTTGATAATTGGCGGGAGTAGCGTATTGATCACCAGGCTGGGCGGTGGGGCCACCACAGGATTCGTCCCGAACGCTAGCGGGAGTTCCTTCGAGGTTGCGCTCCTGATACCAGGCGATGACGTCTTCAATTAAAATTTCATGGGGAATATTGTTGGCAATCAACCTTTGAACTTCCACTTCCGAAAAATCGTTGATCAGGTGCTTTCCGGGTGCATAAGCACCGTGGTCGGTTTCAAATCCCAGGGCAGCAATCTGGGTAATCGGCGTTTGAGTGAGGTCAATTTTTACTTTAGAATAGTTCAGTTGTGCCGAAAGGGTAGCAATAGAGAATAAAAGTATTGAGATCGTTAGAAAATTTCTAATCATAATTTCAGGATTTTTTTTTGTAAAAGATCAAGCCAAGAATATTTAACATTCCTTTTATATACGGACAAAGTTAGAATATATTTATAGTAGTTGGTGACAAAACGATGTAAGTTGGTGACATATCGATCTATTTTTTTAAATTGCGATAGAAACTTTGGAATGTGGAAATGTTGTGGATAACTAAAATAGGAAAATCACCCAAAAGATAGATTAAAAAGTACAGTTTTGTAAACTGCTAAAACAGGACGTCTACAAAGGTATATTTCTGGCACAAATTTGACATCATTGGTAAAAAAAGAAAACAACAATATTTTCTGGGCAACCTGGTTTGCTCAACAACTGGGGCTAAAGCTTATGGCTATCTGCTTTAGGTTGATGGATTTTATCCGTTTAATACCTGTCAGATTTTACCGGATAGTTATTCATGTTAGCGCGCTCTTTTATAAATCAACCAGGCCCAAAGTCTGGAGTGATTTATGGCCAGAGCGTTATAATTTGCTCCATCGAATATTTAACTGGAACGTAACCCTGTATATTTTCTTACTGGAGTTAGTGGGCATCGGAGAAGTCTATGAGACGATCATGGATTTTATAAAATTTAATACCCGGGCCATGACGCAGAGAGAAATTGCCGTTGCACGGAGTATTTACGGGGATCGAATCAATTACCGTCGGGTCCGCCTCGACGCCTACGCCTATTTGGGCCCAAAACAGCAAAATATATGTTACGTTAGTTTTTATCTGATTAATAGTTGGGGTAAAATGTCTGATGCTTTATTGATTCACGAGCTGATTCACATCTGGCAATACGAACAGATGGGTGCCCTCTATATGCCGAGTGCACTGGCGGCGCAGGCGAGTAGTCCGGGTTACGATTACGGCGGTGTGCACGGATTACAGAAGGCGCTGGATATAGCTGGAGATTTGCGGACCTTCAATTTAGAGCAACAAGGCGATATCGTGGCGGATTATTTTAGAATAAAAAACGGGCAGATACCAGCGTGGGGCAATGGTCAAACCAAACATCTGGCTATCTACGCTGCCGTGGTACAGCCAGCCATCGGATCAGGTAAAGCGGGTGATGCTTCTGCCGAAAACCTTTCGGTCTAGTGCGTCGGGAACTAAATACCTATCACATTTATACGGACTATTTTGAGATCACACTTCTTCGTGCATCGTTTGACCCCAAAATAGTCTCGCCTACGGTATCATCTACTTTGATCCCGACGCACCAGCGCCAAAATTGGCGGTAGTTTCTGTGGTTTTTCCGTATGTTTGCAAGAAGTCGATTTTAATTGATCCTTAGAGATAACGCCCGTATCGGCTCTCTGATTGACATAAAATAATTCGCCTACCATCTCATTCCAAGGTAAATCACATTATGATAAAGTTTTACAAAAAAAGCAAGGGCGCATTAATTGTTGCGGATGAAGTAAACGGAACGGGGTGGATACATATCTCTCCTCCTTTTAGTCACGCGGAGCTGGAAGCACTGGCCACCGAATTAATTATTCCACTCGATTTTCTGACCGATTCTCTCGATATTGACGAACGCTCGCGGTACGAACGGGAAGAAGAGGAGCGATTAATCGTTTTGAATACCCCTATACTGAACGATGAAGACGATGAAAATGGCCCTATCTATGTGACGGTTCCGATTGGAATTATTATTACTGGAAACTTGATTGTCACCATTACCCCCAAGGAAAATCCGGTGCTCAATATATTTTTGGAAAATAAACTGAAAAATTTTAATCCTGAAAATATACCGTTATTCATTCTGCAAATTATGGAGCAGAATGTATTCCGTTTTTTGACCTGTTTAAAGCAGCTCAATTTAAAAAGAAATATTATTGAAAAAGAACTTTACGACTCTAGTCGAAATAAAGAGTTGCGTCAATTATTGAGTATCGAAAAATCGCTGGTGTACTTTGTAAATACGCTTAGTTCTAATGAGCTACTTAAAATGAAAATGAAGCGGACGGACTTTTTGAAAATAAGACAAGACGAAGTGTTGACCGATTTATTTGAAGACATCATTATTGACAATAGCCAGGCGCTGGAAATGTCCAATGTATATACCCGGATTTTGAATGGAACGATGGAGGCTTACGCATCTATTATCAGCAATAATCTTAATATTGTTATTCAGCGACTTACCCTGATTACTATTATCTTGATGGTGCCTACTTTGGTAGCCAGTTTTTATGGTATGAATGTGCATGTGCCATTCAAGTCGGAAGAAAGCCCCGAGACATTCTTTTATATAATTATCTTTTCTATTGTCATCAGTATTCTCCTGGCTTTATGGTTCCGGAGAAAACGGCTGTTCTAAAAAGCAAAGCCCTTCAGATGGAACCAATTGTTTTATATAAAAAATAAAAATGTATAAAATTTGCAACTAATTTTGAATTTCCTTTTTCAATTCTCACAAAAAATCTAATCGCCTGATTTACAATACCAAGTAAATACAAATTTGACTAAATTACACTAATTTGATGATGTAAACGGGCAAAAGGTTTCTAAAACTTATAAACAGTGTGGATAAGTTGTTAACAATTAGTTTCTACTGATAATCAGTGATTTAGGTAGTTTATTAACACGATGTGGATAACTTTTAGTACCTGATTTTAATGTTTTCCGTATCTTAGTTTGCAGAATACAGAATCGAAAAAGATGGAACATTATAACCATCATTTTTGACAAAAAACAGCCTACTTTTTAAACATACTTCAAGCTTGAGAAAGGTCTCCACCTCCTGTTTTCTGCTTTTACCAATCGACGCAATACGATGCCCTGGACCATTTTGGTTCCTCAAACGGTAGTGTAGTTGTATACTTGATGGCTGTTTGTTTTAGTAGAACATCCCGAATAGATAAGTCCCTTTAGAGACGAAAAGAACATTCGTTGCGGGCCAAAACTATGCCCCGAGGAAACACTTTTATCCTGTTTAGAATACTTTAATTTTAAAAATTTTATAAATCTTATTACAATGACTGTAGCGGTAGAAAAAATTTTGGTAGAAAACCCCAACCGATTTGTACTTTTTCCAATTGAACACGATGATATCTGGAAATGGTATAAATTATCACAAGCCAGTATCTGGACGGCAGAAGAGATTGATTTGTCTCAGGATCTGGTAGATTGGGAAAAGTTGAACGATAATGAACGTCATTTTATTAAACACGTATTGGCATTTTTCGCAGCCAGCGACGGGATTGTTAACGAAAACCTGGCCGAAAATTTTGTCAACGAAGTTCAGTACACGGAAGCGAAGTTTTTCTATGGATTTCAGATTATGATGGAGAATATTCACTCCGAGACGTACTCCTTATTGATCGACACTTATATTAAGGACAACAAGGAAAAAGATTACCTCTTTAACGCCATTGAAACACTGGATTGTGTCAAGAAAAAAGCAGACTGGGCTTTACGCTGGATTGATTCAGAAAGTTTTGCCGAACGACTTATTGCTTTTGCTGCCGTCGAAGGAATTTTCTTCTCTGGTTCTTTCTGTTCTATCTTCTGGTTAAAGAAACGTGGACTCATGCCTGGATTGACTTTCTCTAACGAGCTGATTTCCCGTGATGAAGGTATGCACTGTGATTTTGCCTGTGCACTTTACAACGACCATATTGAAAATAAACTGGACATCAAAGTTGTACAGAAAATTATTATGGACGCTGTAGAAATTGAAAAGGAATTTGTTTCTGATTCTTTACCAGTGAAACTGATCGGAATGAACGCGGAGATGATGTGTCAGTATATTGAATTTGTAGCGGATCGACTCCTGAATTCTCTGGGTAGCGATAAAGTATATAATTCAGAAAATCCTTTCCCGTGGATGGACATGATTTCTATGCAAGGAAAAACCAACTTCTTTGAGAAAAGAGTAGGAGATTACCAAAAGTCAGGCGTAATGGCCAACCGTGATCAGCAAACTTTTTCACTGGACGAAGATTTTTAGAAAAAAACTGTTTATTTACATAACCTACGGATTCATTGCTAATAACACGAATTAAACCCTGGGTGCTAACACCAAAATGTATTAGTGCCAAGGACCAAATGTTAACTCAAAAAAAGCTTGTTAAAATCCGAACTAACTAATTCTTGAGATGAAAGTAATAAAAAGAAGTGGAAAAAAGGAAAATGTATCTTTTGACAAAATTACCGCCAGAGTGAAAAAACTCTGCTACGGTCTGAATCAAAAATACGTTGATCCAATTGAGATTTCACGAAGAGTAATTCAAGGTCTTTACGATGGTGTAAGCACCACCGAACTGGACAACCTGGCAGCCGAGACGGCCGCGACCATGGCTACCCAACATCCGGATAATGCGCGGTTAGCCGCCCGGATTGCCATCTCCAATTTACACAAAAATACCGATAAATCTTTTTCCAGGACCATGCGGGCACTATACGATTACATTGATCCCAAGACGGGAGAAAAAGCTGGTCTGATTAGTGATTTGACATTAAATATCATTGAAAATAATCTTGATCGAATTGATAGTGCGATTATTTATGATCGGGATTATAGCTTTGATTATTTTGGATTTAAAACACTGGAACGTTCTTACCTGTTGCGCATGAAAGGCGAAGTAGTAGAACGTCCTCAGCACATGTTGATGCGTGCAGCCATCGGTATTCATGGCGAAAATCTGGATGCTGCCATCGAAACCTATACCCTAATGTCCGAAAAGTGGTTTATTCACGCCACACCAACCCTGTTTAACGCCGGAACACCAAAGCCGCAACTATCCTCTTGCTTCTTGTTAAGTATGACAGAGGATTCTATTCCCGGTATCTTTGAAACCCTTACGCGCTGTGCGAAGATTTCACAATCTGCCGGTGGTATCGGTCTAAGCATTCACAATGTACGGGCGCAGGGAAGTTATATCAAAGGTACCGGCGGAACTTCCAACGGAATTGTACCGATGCTAAAAGTATTTAATGATACGGCCCGTTACGTAGATCAGGGTGGTGGAAAGCGAAAAGGGGCATTTGCGGTTTATATCGAACCTTGGCATGCGGATATTTTTGACTTCCTGGATTTGAAAAAGAACCACGGTAAGGAAGAAATGCGGGCGAGAGATTTATTCTATGCGATGTGGATTCCGGATTTATTTATGGAGCGTGTAAAGGCAGATGGCGAATGGTCGTTGTTCTGTCCGAACGAAGCGCCGGGACTGGATGATTGTCACAGCGGCGAATTTGAAGCATTGTATCATAAATACGAGCAGGAAGGAAGAGCCCGAAAAGTGGTCAAAGCCCAGGAGATTTGGTTTGCCATTCTGGATTCTCAAATTGAAACTGGAACTCCTTACATTTTATACAAAGACGCTGCTAATAAAAAATCCAATCAACAAAATCTTGGAACTATTAAATCCAGTAATCTTTGTACGGAGATCATGGAATATACCTCTCCCGACGAAGTAGCCGTTTGTAATCTGGCTTCGATCAACTTGTCCAAATTTGTGGTGGATGGAGCATTTGATTTCCAAAAACTGCATGATATTACCCGCGTAGTTACCCGCAATTTGAACAAGGTAATTGACGTAAACTATTATCCAGTTGTGGAAGCTAAAAACTCCAATATGCGTCACCGTCCAGTAGGAATCGGTGTGCAAGGTTTGGCGGATGCTTTTATTCTGATGCGTTTCCCGTTTGATAGTCCGGAAGCACGGAAGTTGAATAAAGATATTTTTGAGACGATTTACTTTGGTGCTATTTCTGAATCAGTTGCGCAGGCCGCAGAAGATGGCCATTACGAATCTTATCCAGGTTCTCCAGCGAGTAAAGGACAACTACAGTATGATCTTTGGGGAGTAACACCAACAGATCGCTGGGACTGGATTACCTTAAAGGCAAACATGAAAAAGCATGGATTACGTAATTCATTGTTAGTTGCGCCGATGCCAACCGCTTCTACTTCTCAAATATTAGGTAATAACGAATGTTTTGAACCATATACGGCCAATATTTATTCTCGACGAACTTTATCCGGAGAGTATATTGTAGTCAACAAACATTTACTAAAAGATTTGATACGCCTCAACCTTTGGGACGAAGATATGAAGCAGCAAGTGATGGCGGCCAACGGTTCTATTCAGCATCTAAAAGAAATTCCACAGGAGCTACGGGATTTATACAAGACTTCTTACGAACTAAGTCAGAAAGTAATCATCGATATGAGTGCCGACCGTGGTGCCTATATTTGTCAGAGCCAAAGTTTGAATCTCTTTGTTGAAAATCCAAACTTCGGTAAGTTGTCTTCTATGCACTTTTACGGATGGCAGCAAGGCTTGAAAACGGGTATGTATTACCTGCGTTCTAAAGCAGCGGTTGATCCAATTAAATTTACCCTGGCACAGAAGCACCAGCGGGTACAAACTGCGGAAACGGAAGCACATGTGGTCGAAGAGGCCGTAGGTATTAATAAAAAAGCACTAGCAGAACGTGCTGAAAAAATGCCGGTCAAGGACAGTGATACCGATACTGGACAGGCGTGTAATCTGGATGATCCGGATTGTTTGATGTGTGGATCGTAGATACCTCAATAGATAAGATTTTTGTGTTTTTAAGTGAATCAATTAATGATTGGGAAAGGCTCTGCGAAAGTGGGGCCTTTTTCTATTAGGAATGAAGGCACAAAGACACAAGAAATTAGTTCATCGAAAAAATAGCCAGTTTAGTCGGTTTATTTCCTGAAATTAAAAAAAATCTCCTTATCTTCCTTACATGAAAGAGCCCATTAAACAATATAAACCCGCCGAGCAACTTGAACTCCCCAAGATAAAAAAAGAGTTGCCGAAAGTTTTCAAAAGAGTTTTCTGTCCTTCTTGTGCGGAAGCACTTAACGCGGAACATCTGGACTTGCCCGACAAAGTCGCTAAATGTGGTAGCTGTCACGTCATCTTTTCGATTGCAGAAGATGTGGAAAGCCTCAAAGTAAAAAAGGAAACGAGACAGGAAATTTTCCGACCGGTAGGAATCGATTTATTTTATTATAAAGGCGAGATGGAAATAACCTTAAAGCAAAATATCCACGGCCTGGAAATTTTTTTACTGTGGATGTCAGTAATAATAGCTCCTCTCGCAACCATGTTATATGTTAAAAAAGGGATTTCCATTTATTGGCCAGTTTTATTTGGAATCAGTACGTTGTTTTTTATCTTCCGAATGTTTACTTATCTTAAAGCGAAAACCTACGTAGACATTAACGAAAAATCCCTGACGATCAAGCATCGACCTAACAATCTAAAAAAAGACCTGTCTTTTCCGGCGGAAGATATTGACCAGATATATATAAAATACTCCGAAGGTATGGGTTATTACATGGTTAATATGATTGTCAATGGTACGAAAGGTCAACAGCACGTAAATCTGGTTAATGTCGATACCATTTCCAAAGCAAAGTATTTAGAACAGGAAATAGAAAACCATTTGGGAATCGAAGATCGAAGAGTGCCGGAGGAAATGAAATAAAACGTTGATGATCGTAATACTAGAAATTTTCTGATTTGTTAATAGGTCAACCAGCAAATAAACCAGATTTATTTTAAATAAAATTATTGAGTATGAAGGACAAGAAATATCAAAATGTACCGGAGGAAAAGTTGTTGAAGCTAAAAGATACAACCACGAGTATCGTTTATATATCGCTAGGATTGGTAATTGCGCTAGTTGCCGCGTCGGTATATAGCATGATAACTAGAAAAGAATTTGATTTTACCATTTTAGTTGCGTTGGCTTTGCTCTTTTCCACGTATACTATTTATAAAAAACTCAATCTAATAAAAAAGGAATTACACAAAAGAAGTGCTAGTTGAATTAGATACGTTGTTGTTAATCACGGTTAGTCATTTTTCTTTAACAAAAAATTTTCTTATCTTCTTTATATGAAAAAACCCATTAAACAATATAAACCCGCTGAAAAACTCGAACTCCCCAAAATAAAAAAGGAGTTTCCCAAAGTCTTCAAAAGGCTTTCTTGTCCTTCTTGTGGCGAGCCCCTAAACGCGGAACACATCAACGTGCAAACTAATGTCGCAAAATGTGGTAGCTGTCATATGGTTTTTTCAATTAAAGAGGAGATGGCGAATTTAAAAGTAGATGAAAAAGAAAAAAAAGAAGAAATGAAGCAGGAAGTCTTCCGACCGGAAGGAGTGGATCTGTTTTATTTTAAAGGAAGCATGGAGATAACCTTGGGACAACCTCTTCATTGGATAGATATGAGTGGAATAATATTTTTACCAATTTTTGCAATTTTTTCTCTCATTCCTTATTTGGAAAAAAGTATTTCTACTTTCATTCCTTTACTGCTCGCAGCGGGTGCCCTGTTTTTTATCTTCCGGGCAATTGGTTACAGAACGGCCAAGACTTTTATTGATATCAACGACCGCTCCCTGAATATCAGACACCGTCCCTATAATTTTAAAAAAGACAAAACCTTTTCATCCGAAGAAATTGATCAGATTTATATAAAATATGCTGACCTGACTGGACATTACGTCTTGTATATGATTGCCAGCGGACCGAAAGGCCAATACCACCAGGAGCTAGTAAGTGTCAGTACGATTTTCAAGGCCCAATATCTGGAAAAGAAAATTGAAGAATACCTGGGTATCGAAAATCGAAAAGTATCCGGAGAATTTAAATAAATCCGCTTATCTTTCCTACATGAAAGAACCCATTAAACAATACAAACCCGCTGAAAAGCTAGAACTTTCCAAAATAAAAAAAGAGTTTCCCAAAATATTTAAGAAAGTCAACTGCCCTTCTTGTACAGAAGAAATCAGTGCCGCTCATATCGACCTGCCAACTGCCGTCGCAAAATGCGGAGGTTGCAATGCTATTTTTTCGATTAAAGAAGAGGTGGCGAGTTTAGATACTAAAAAGGAAATGAAGCAGGAACTCTTCCGTCCAGAAGGAGTGGATTTGTTTTATTTTAAAGAGGATATGGAGATTGCCGTACAGCAGCCAATTCATTGGGTCGATATGTCAGGCGCACTATTTCTTCCACTAATAGCTATTTTTACTACCTTTCTTTGCTATGAGAAAGGTATCTCGATCTATATTCCCATACTCTTCGCAATAGGTTCCCTGTTTTTTATCTACCGAGCTTTTAAATATAGAAAAGCCAAAACCTATATTGATATCAATGAGCGCTTTATGACCATCAAACATCGTCCTAATAATTTCAAAACCGACCAGAAATTTCTTGTAGAAGATGTGGATCAGATTTATCTAAAACATTCTACCACTAATAGCGGCTACTTCGCACTGCATGCAATTGTTAACAGTTCCAAAGGACAAAAGCACCAGAGCTTGATAGAGGTTAGCACCCTTTCCAAGGCAAAATACCTGGAGCAGGAAATAGAAAAATACCTGGGGATAAAAGATCGAAAAATACCAGAGGCGACGGCTTAAGCCATTTTTAATGATTTCAAGACTGCTTTCCGCTTTGCCCACTCGGGGTTTCCTCAAAACCTCAATCTACCCGCATCGAAAATTTTACCCGCTCGCGCCGCTTCACCGCCACCTTCCAATCCCCGTCATAACTCAAAAAAGCCGGAACATACTTTCCGTCCACTTGCTTTAATTCAATCCGCATCGTCACATCAAAATCAAACAATACGCCCGAATACTGCAACCGATAATCCCGTGCCAGTACCTGAAAATTCGTCTTGTCAAAATAAGTCTGTAGACTTTTAATCACCGTTTTATCTTCCTTATAATTCTGATAAGCAGGTTTGACCCTGGCAGAAAAAACGTATGCAGGCTGGTCGTTTTTATAAGTAACGGAGTTGATTTCGTAATCATAATACTTCGCCATCTCCGGTTCAAAAATTTCCATTTTTTTACCGATGATCGGAACGCTTATTTTCTCTCCCGGGCTAAAAACCAACTGCTTCAGTTTATCAATATGTCCCTCCTGTCGCTGGTCCCCATCTCCTTCATAAACCCGAACCGATTCGCAAACCGTATCTTTCGTAAAAAAAAGGCGATCATACAATTTAGCCGTATAATATTTATGCTTTCTCTTTTTGGCATTTTTAAAAAACTTACCTTTCACCGCTCTGTCCCATTCCTCCATCGACCGACAATCGCCATCGGAATTTTGCCGCGCCTTACTATCATAGCTCGCCGTCACCTGATTATTTTTATCAAGAATTTCAATGTGATTGGAAAATTCGTAAGTATGGTGTCGAAGATTGGTAAAAGCCTGATAAAAAGATTTGTCCTTGCGAACGAGGTCCACAAAATCAGCTACATTAAAGCCCGAGCGAGAAGCCGTCACCGTAATAGAATCCAGATTGATGACCCCACCAAAACCGTCTATTTCAACTTGCGCGGATACCTGATAAACAGGAACAAAAAAGAAAGAAAAAATTAAAAAGGGAAATAAGATATTTTTCGTATTGGTTCTAAATAAAAAAAACGTAGAGATAAGGCATGTCTTATCTCTACGTTTTTTTTGTGCACGTTGTTTTATTTTACCCTTACACATTGATTTCGCGAATTTTCTATGTGGCCTATATGTCTATGTGTTTGAATTTATGTTAAGGCATAAATCGCATTTCACCGCCTCGATTAACAGCCAATTAACCGACCCAAACCTTTATAACTTATTTTTTAAACGATCCTATGTGTTTAAATTTATGTTAAGGAATAAGCAATAAATAACTATCCATTCTGACTTCCTAAAGTAAAATATTTACACATTATGCAAGAAGTGCATCACATCTCCATCCTTCACTAAATATTCTTTTCCTTCCACGTGCAATTTCCCCGCTTCCTTCACCGCCTTTTCAGAGCCATATTCAACAAAATGCGCATAATCAATTACCTCCGCACGAATAAAACCCCGTTCAAAATCAGAATGGATCACCCCCGCTGCACCCGGCGCTTTCGTACCATTTTCAATCGTCCAGGCACGCACCTCTTTCACCCCCGCCGTAAAATAAGTAATCAGATTAAGTAGTTTATAACAAGACTGAATCACCTTGTTGACGCCCGGTTCACTCAATCCCATATCCTGCAAAAATTCGTTCCGCTCTTCCTTCGTTTCCAGCTCCGCAATATCCGCTTCGATACCAGCGCTAATAAACAAAATTTCTGCACCCTCATTTTTCACTGCTTCCGAAAATGCCTTTGTATGATCATTACCAGACTCCACAGATTCCTCATCTACATTACATACATACAAAACCGGCTTGGCAGTCAGCAACATAAACTCTTCCAGAAAAACCATTTCCTCTTCTTCCAAATCCATGGACCGAACCGGAGAAAGCGTCTCCAGGTGCGCTACTACGCGTTCCACGAGTGCGACCTGCTTGATGGTTTCTTTATCACCCGTTTTAGCGGCTTTTTTCAATTTCTCCAATCGTTTTTCAACCGTTTCTATATCTTTAAAAGCCAGTTC
>ENA-ORXR01000668-ORXR01000668.1-marine-metagenome-genome-assembly--contig:-NODE-668-length-43213-cov-8.669302_pt1 | contig 43213 bp, 28 predicted proteins | sample MGYA00237866_ERZ511479 | MGnify/ENA metagenome assembly ERZ511479
AAATTGGAAATTTAAAGGCTTTGAGAAAGACCGTAAATTACATAATTTTAGTGGGTAGTTATTTAAGGGGTATACCACTATACATTGTAAGAACGAATGGCAGAGGTAATGCAAATTAATAGCTTTTTAAAAGTACCATTCCCCCACCACAGGTTCTATAAACACAAAACAACGAATATATGGATAACCAAAAGTGTAAAATCATATCCCAAAGCTATCCGCTATACAAGGCGGAGTGTTTAGGATATATCCGTAGCAAATATCAACTGTCCGAGCAAGAGGCAGAAGATGTTTACCACAATACATGGGCTTGGGTCTGTGAGAAAGCAAGGGATATGCCCGACCTCACAGACAAGTCAAACAAAGCATGGCTGTATCAAAAAATCAATTGGTTTTGCTTGAATCGCCTGCGCGGTGACGTGCGCTATCGTAATTTGATAGAAGAATGGCTGACTCGGCATAATGGCTCTTTGACAGACATAGAGGCAAAGTCTATAGAATTGAGTTTTGATATAGCCATAGCTTACGAACTCCTCAATTTGGTAAAAAAATCATGGGGAGATAAATGCAGACGGCTATTTGAATTGTTCTATAAAGAAGGTTATCCCGTCAAGGAAGCCGCAGAACAACTCAACCAAGCCACACAGACGATTAAAAATAATTTAAAAACGTGTAGAAATCACCTACAAAAGATACTGAATAACTTATGGAATCGACAATAATCACACCTGAGAATATCCGCGCCTACATCCGGCAGCAATTAGACGGCGAACAACTGACCGCTTTTCAGGCAGCACTCAAAGCTGATGAGGGCTTGTTACGCAGTGTCAATTTTATACGCGGACTTTACCTTTCGGGGCAGGAACAGGCAGCGTGGGGAGAACTAGACAGCTTATCCGCTTTCGTCAACGATCCCGTCGCTCTCGAAAAAGGTAGGAAAACACTGGACGATTTGCTGAAAGCGGAGACACAACCTGCCGTAGTCGTTCCACTGTATCGCCGTACATGGTTTAGGGCAGCGGCTGCCATATTGGTACTTGCACTGATAGTATGGGCATTTTTTCCGCCGCCTGATAAAAAACCGGATATTGTCGATACTACACCGGAGTTATACCAAAAGGGTACTCAATCCACATCATCCGGATCGGTACTACCAACCACATACGAGGCAACACATAATTTTTATAAAAATAAAGACTATCAAGGTGTCATCACCAAATCATCAGAAGTTGTAGGAAAACCTCTTTATCAGAATGACAATGAGTATATGCCTCGAATCCGTCTCTTGCGCGGCATAGCACAGTACCAACTTGAAGATTATAAAAGTGCCAATGAAACACTAAGCAAAATAAACACTACATTCGATGAAGTAGAGAATCAAGCAAAATACTATCAGGCAATGGCACTTTACGAAATGGAACAAAATTCGAAAGCACTGGAAATTTTGGAAACACTCAATCAAAATTCACCTGAATTTGCAAAAGCGTATAAGGTGGAAAAATGGCTGACTTATCTAAAAAATAAATAACACTTCACCCAATAATTTACGACATTATGAAGAAATTATTTAAAATTATTACACCGATACTTGTCTTATCATTCTTTACATCCTCGATATATGGACAGTCCGACATATTTCAAATTGAAGTCAAACTTTCGGACGAATACTACTGTTACGACCAACTTCAAGGTGAGACTAAAGGGAACATCCTCTTGGAACATGGAGTCGGTTTTTTGTTGAATGGGCAATATATTATTACGGCATACCATGTTGTAGCCCAGCACTGCAGCTATAATGATCAACCCACAGAACTTGAAATTACTGTAATTGACAATCAAGGCAAGCGTTATAAAGTCAAACCCGCTATATTTAAAGAAACACTTTTTGATATTGCTATATTAGAATTACCAACTAAATTAAGAGGATACGAGAGTTATACACTTTCAAATGAGACTTTGAGACAGGGAAACGAAGTTGAAATTAAAGGTTGTAATGATGGGATTTACTACGTCAAAGAACCTAATGTCGTTATTCCGGGAGTTTACGGCAGTCATAAATTAGCCGCGAGCGTTGATACGGCTTTTGATGTGGGATGTAGTGGTAGCCCTGTTCTACACAATGGAAAAGTAGTGGGCATGGCGATTAGTAAAAATGATAGTTTAGACGAAGGGTACTTTATTCACGCAAACATCATAGAGAAAGCAGTGAGAGATATGACTGATAATAAGGGTGAAATTCAACGTGTGTTTACCGGAACGATATGGAAAGAGTATAATGGAGGAGTTGTTTTAGAAGATTTGCTGCATGATGAAAATGGTATAATACCCAGAAGATATATTGGACAAGCTCTAACAGCATTGAACAGTAGGCGAATAAGGAATTTATCCGATTTGCGCTCTGCATTTGAGTTGTCTCCTGTTGATGAGACTATCCGCTTCACCTTTGACAATGGGGAACATGTAAATGTTGAAGGTAAGAAAAGGAGTAAAATAGACCTTGAGAACATTTTCAATTACTATGACGATATATACATGAAAGATTATAGCATAAATTCTAATCAATATGCGGATAACTATAAGACAAGGAGAAGTATTAGTGATGCACCCCAAATTAGTGTCGAAGAATTGGTAAGGATGTATGGGGTTAATTCGCCACTTAGACTTTGCGACAATGACGGTAACCACTATGACATTGACGTGATTAAGTTAAATCAATTTAAGTTTGGTATTGGTGCCAGGGATATTTACGATTTAGGCTTAATTATAAAAACATTCAGCCCTACAATAGAAAAACTCATACTAAATGCAGACAACGACACTACAATAAGTATAAAAATGCCCGGCGTTTTATTCAATTAAAAGCCAACTTCTACCTCATTCCAACATCACAAATTGCATATCTGACTAATCTCGGATATGCATTTTTTTTGTGCCTATAAATTAATAAATAAAGAATAATAAAAATATTTTTATTTTGTAAAAAAGCAATTTGAAAAGTACCAATTATCATTTGAAGGTTCTTTAAAGGTGAAAATGAGTTGCAATTCAAATCAACGTAATCAATTATTTTTCAAACTTAAACGAATTAAAAAAATGACAAACTTAAAATTTAACGGAGTGTACTTTTGTCTCGCTTTTATATTGACTTTAGTATTGAGTTTCTCCACAGGGCAGGTTTCGGCACAATCAAGTTGCCTCAATTGTACAGAGGTAGAAACCGAAGGTAATGCCAGTAGCGGTCTATTGACACTTTTCTTAAATGGCAAAGTATCCGGCTATGAATATCGCATCAGTCGCAGAAAAAAATTGGTATTTAGCCGCGTATCGGATGTGCGTTTCAAGGGATGTAAAGCCTATGCGACATTTCATGTTACACTAAAACGAAAACTTCGCAGAGATGCTAAAGGCTACGTAAAAGCCAAAGCGACAGTCTTTAACCGAACAAGCAATAAAGTATATCTTAAAGACCTTGACGTGTACAATGTAAGCATGAGCAATACCCTCGAAATCGGCGAGTCCATTTACACAGTAATTGCCCGAAGAAAAGTACCCTCAAAATTCACTTTAAACCTCTAACAATTCTGAATCAACAAACAATCATCTCGCTCCGAGCATACGACAGTTCGGGGCAATTTTCAAAACACTTTTAAATCGAACTTAATCATCAAGCTACCGCATACATCGGTAAGCAGTAGCTTCTCTATGCCCTAATTGAACCAATTTATTCACGTATAAAAATCGAAATATCATGAAAAAAATATTAATCATTTTATGTTTTATGGGATTAGCTATACTTGGCTATTCACAAACATTAATCGAACACATCAGTAATTCATCAAACATTTCTCGTCACATTACAACAATTGACAATCCGGCTACAAACAACAAACCAGATGCTATTCTGATAGTTACGCAGAACTATGGAGTTTATAATGTAAATGAAGTTGGTGTATGGTATTCCGCAGGAAAATGGAAAATTTTCAATCAGAATAAGAAACCCATGCCAAAAGGCAATCGGTTCAATATTCTCGTACTACCTAAAAAGAATGCAAAAGCCTTTGTTCACACTACAACTCAAAGTAATACCAAAGGTCATATCACCACTCTTGAACATTCGCTTACAAATACTAAATCCAAAGCCCTTGTTTTCATTACGCAAAATTACGGAAAGTATAATATTTCCAGTACGGGAGTATGGTATAGCAGCGGACGTTGGAAAGTCTATAATGAAGATAGAAAATCCATGCCATTAGGAACTAAATTTAACGTATTCGTAGTTGACGGAGGCGCAGTTCAAGGTATGCATGGTGTAAAAGGAACAGCGTTTCAACATACCGACGAGTCTAACAGTCACATCAGTTGGATGCGTCATTCTGATGCAAAAGATAAGGCATCACGATTATTTGTCACACAAAACTATAATGGCAAATACAATGCTAATGCTATCGGGGTATGGTATGCACAAGGCAAATGGACAGCCTACAACCAAAACAGAACACCTATCTCAAATGGAGTTCGTTTTAATGTATTGGCGGTAAAGCCTAATGCTGTTATAGCACCGACAAAACCAACATCCACGATACAAACACAGACAGGCATCAGTGGCACATGGACAAATAAAGATTCGAATACAAGAGGCATTACCAAGGTAATTATCTCTAAAGATGAATCGAAGATACATGCTTATGGAAAATGTCACCCAAGTGATTGTGATTGGAAAACAACAGCTTTGAAAAAGTATAAACCCAAATTTGTCAAAATGGGATATATTTACAAAGCTCTCTATGACCAAGGATTCGGAACTAAAGAAATTTCTATTTCAAAAATTTCAAGTAACGAAATCAGATTGACAGTATCCGCGAAATATAGAGATAAAAGACCAGATAGAACCAATACTTACTACATGACAAAGAGTACAAGTAGTAACCAAGCTGCATTAAAGGAAGACTGTGTACGGTTCAATCCTAAGACAATAAGTATTAAAAATAACCGAATTGTAGATGGTAATCACTCCATGATGTCATTCCCAAATTACGCAGAAGCAAAGAAAGCCTACGACATTATCAAAAGGTATGGTTTAAATCAATCTTGTTTTGTTGGACGACCTTACCCTTCATTTACTTATTTGCTTAAAGACGGAAAAAGCCCTGTGGGTGCAGTTGAAGGCGAGGATTGTATTGGCTTCAATCCGAGCAAACTTTACCTCAAAAGAGAAGGAAGCCAATACCTTATGACAGATGGCAGGTCGCGAATGTTCATGTTTCCAAATAAAGCAGAAGCGGAAGCGGCGTTATCAACAATTAAAAAATATGGTTTTACGAAAACCTGTTATGTTGGTCGCCCAAACTCAAGCCTGCAATACATGAGAAAGGGGACAGGTAGTAACACTAATGGTAATAGTAATCCAATCAATCCCACTCTTTCAGATACTTATTCTAAAATACCTATCACCGCTGATGTTAAGGCAAGATATGGTACTTATGGTTGCAATACCTGTGTGCCAAACGTTCCTGTCGTATTTGGTAAAGCAAGTGGAAGCAGCAAAATGCGAAAAAGTTATCAATTTGCTCCAACGAATAGACCTTTAAATGACGTAGCAAAGCCAGAAGAATTTGCTCAATGGAAAAAAGACCACATACAAGGAATAACGAGATTATCAGGTGTAGGTCATGAAAATCATTTTGCTATGACCCGCAATGCAAGAAAAGGAATAGACGGAGGCTTATACATTGGGAAATTTGACGGCATCAGAAGCGACGGAGGTTCGTGGGCGGCGGCATCAACACAATTCTCAAATAGAGCAACAAAATATTCCTATCATCGCTTTAGAGGGTTGAATCATGCAGGTGGTTTGCAGGCATTGGGGTCAATGATTTTCGTTGCGGCTGATTGTAATGAAAAGCAAACATGTGATGCTGAAATTAAAATAATAGATGCAAGACAACCTGAAAGACCTAAAGAAATCAACGCTTTGGTTATTGACGGCAGACAAAATGAGTTATCTCCTTCTCAGACACGGACCGCTGCCGGGAAAACAATTAAAGGAGTATCTTCCAGTGCAGCAGCTGTGGCAGCTATTCGTTTGCAAAGTGGTCATTACCTTGTCTTTGTATATGGAGGAGGAAAAGGATGGTTTTATATTTCTAATACGTCAGAAATTAATAAGAACACTAAGTGGGAATTTCTTGATTTTTGGCATCAGGATGATATAAAGTCTGGTGCAAAGTGGTACTCTTATGAAAATATCAATTTAATCGCTGATTGTAATGGCTCCATATATATGGTTGGAATGGGAACTAATAATAATATATCGGCACTATATCATTTAACCTCTCGTTACAACAGCTACACTAAAAAACGCACTTTCAACTTTGAATATGTCAATAAACGGGGTTTAGACACAGATACGCCCTTTATTAGTGATTTTTTGGATGAATTTGAGAGACCTATTATTCGCGGTATTCTTAGTCTGATACCGATAAGCATTGGTGGATATAGACCAGACCGACTGCATGAAGCAGGGGCATTATGGAGCGTAACACTTCGCAATGGTGGTGGCATCCATATTACTCGTAATAAGGGATTGGTATCCTATGCTACAGGCAGAGAACCTACAATACAAATTGACGAGTTTAGGTATCATGGAGAGACAGATAGAGGGAGAACGCAAGTAGCAAGTATAGCCATACCCATAAAAAAGAATGGAGCTGATAGCAGGACTACTAACGAAAATAATTTTTCATTTGATTTTAACAAAATGAGAATTGTCAAAGTGAGTAAAGGATGGGCAGTTACAGACGGCAAAACAGAAGCCGTAGTCCTAAGAACAAAGGAAGATGCTGAAAAAGCTATTGACATTATCAAAAAGCATAAAGGTATCAAATAAGCTCTAAGTCATTCGCACTCAATCCCGAATCGTTTAATCGACAATCCCCGAACACACACAAGTTCGGGGATATTTTCTCACTAAAAAATTAATAATTCAATCAGATGCTATCGGTTTCAAATCGGTAGTAACAGAGATTTCTATACCTCATTCAAACATTCATTTTTAACGAAAATCGAAATATCATGAAAAAAATACTGATTTTATCTTGCTGTATGATAATGGCATTTTTTGCCCACACAAAAGTACCCACAAACCCCCAATTGTCTACGATTACCTCTAAAATGAAACTGGTAAAGACGGGAATTGATGGCACATGGATAAATAAAGACTCGAATACAAGAGGTATTACTAAGGTAATTATTTCTAAAAATGGGTCTCAGATACACACCTACGGAAAATGTCACCCAAGAGATTGCGATTGGAAAACAACAACTTTAAAGAAGTATAGAGATGTATGGGCTGTAGGAAGAATTAGTTACATAGGTTTCTATGACCAAGGATTTGCAACTAAAACAATTTACATTTTACAGATTTCAGGTAACGAACTCGCACTTAGAGTATCTGCAAAGTATAGAGACAAAAGGCCGGATAGAACAAATGTTTATTACATGAGAAAAAGCACCAATAGCACCAATAGTCCAAACAATCCCAGTCTTTCAGATACTTATACTAAAATGCCTATAACCGCTGATGTTACAACGAGATATGGTACTTATGGTTGCAATACCTGTGTCCCAGATGTTCCTGCCGCATTTGGAAGAGCAAGTGGAAGTCACAAAATGAGAAAGAGTTATAAATTTGCTCCAAAGCACGGACCTTTGAATGGCGTAGCAAAACCAGAAAAATTTGCTCAAGAAGTCATCATAAGTAATGATCACATACAAGGGATAACAAGGTTATCAGGAGTCGGGAATGAAAATTATTTTGCCATGACTCGTAATGCGAGAAAAGGAATAGATGGTGGTCTTTATATTGGTAAATTTGATGGTATTAAAAGCAATGGAGGCTCGTGGGCATCGGCACGAACGCAAACTTCGAATACAGCAACAAAATATTCTTATCATCGATTCAGAAGATTGAATCATGCAGGTGGTTTACAGGCATTAGGCTCGATGATTTTTGTTGCGGCTGATTGTAATGAAAAACAAATATGTGATGCTCAAATCAAAATAATAGATGCAAGCCAACCTGAAAGACCTAAAGAAATCAATGCTTTGGTTATTGATGGTAAACAAAATGAATTATCTCCCTCTCAAACACGGACTGCCGCTGGTAAAACGATTAAGGTAAGTTCTAATGCTGCTGCCGTAGCAGCCATACGCTTACAAAATAAACATTACTTAGTATTTGTTCGGCGCGGGTCGTCAGATGGTTGGTTTTACATATCGACAACTCCCTATATTAAAAAAGATACCAAGTGGAAATTTCTTGACTTTTGGCACCGAGATGACTTAAAACGCGGCACAAAATGGTATTCCTACGAAAACGTCAATTTTATTGCAGATTGTAACGGCTCTATATACATGGTTGGAATGGGAACAAGTGATAATGTATCGGCATTATACCGTTTAACCTCTCGCTATAATAGTTATACGAAGAAACGAAATTTCAATTTTGAATATGTTGATAAAAGAGGCTTGAATACAGATGCGCCATTAGCAAATATTTTTGATCCATTTGACTGGAAAATCGTAAAAGGGGTCTTGGGTTGGTTTTCAGGCATCAAAATTAAAGGATATAGTGTAGATAAAATCCATGAGTTGGAAGGGACATGGGGAGTAACGCTACGTAATGCAGGTGGTGTTCACATCACTCCCGATAAAGGTTTGGTATCTTACGCTACAAGCAGAAAACCGACTATTCAGATTGACGAATTTAGATATCGTCCAAAGAAAATGATTGTGGCAAGTATATCTATACCTATAAAGAAAGATGGAACTAATACTAATACTAATACTGTTGAAGAAGATAACTACACATTTGATTTTAGAAAAATGAAAGTTCTCAAAGTTGGTACAAGATGGGCAATTACAGACGGAAAAATAGAAGCCATAACTTTCAGAACAAAGGAAGATGCGGAGAAAGCTATTAACATGATTAAGCAACGTAAAGGGCTTAAATAAGTAGCTAAGTCCTTAGCAACCAGTTCTATATTATTTTACCAATAATCCCCGAACACAAGAAAGTTCGGGGATATTTTCTAACTAAAAAATTAATAATTCAATCAGATGCTACTGGTTTCAAATCGGTAGTAACAGAGATTTCTATGTCTCATTCAAACATTAATTCATAACGAAAATCGAAATATCATGAAAAAAATACTGATTTTATCCTGTTGTATGATAATGGCGTTTTTTGCCTACTCAAAAGTAACTACAAAAACTGAATTACCTATAGCTACCTTTGAAGAACAACAAATAAATATAGGAATTAATGGCACATGGGTAAATACAGACCCAAACACAAAAGATATTACTAAGGTAATTATTTCTAAAAACGGGTCTCAGATACAGGCTTACGGAAAATGTCATCCGAGAGATTGTGATTGGAAGACAACAGCTTTAAAGACCTATAAAGATCCATTATGGGGAGGTAGAAATGGTTACAGAGCTTTCTATGACCAAGGATTTGGAACTAGAACAATATCCATTTTACAAATTGGAGGTCAGAAAATCGTACTTAGATTATCTACAAAGTATAAAGATAAAAGACCTGATAGAACTAGCACTTATTACATGATAAAAACTACCCATAGCAACCAAACGACATTGAGAGAAGACTGTGTACGATTCAATCCCAATACAATAAGGATTAAAAACAGTCGAATCGTAGATGGTAATCATTCTATAATGTCATTCCAAAATTACGCAGAAGCAAAGAAAGTTTACCACATTATAAAAAAATACAATTTAAATCAATATTGTTTTGTTGGACGACCTAACCCTTCATTCACTTACCTGCTTAAAGACGGGAAAAGTCCCGTGGGTAAATTTCAAGGTGAGGATTGTATTGGCTTTAGTCCAAGCAAAATTTATCTAAAAAGAGAAGGAAGTCAATACCTTATGACGGATGGGAGGTCACGAATGTTCATGTTTCCAAATAAAGCGGAAGCGGAAGCGACGTTATCAGTAATTAAAAAATATGGTTTTACTAAAACCTGTTACGTCGGTCGCCCAAACCCAAGTCTGCAATACATGAGAAAGGGTACTAATAACAATTCTAACGGCAATTCAGCTTCAGACGTAAAGACAGGCTACATACAACTTCCAATGACAAAAAACAAGCAAAATATCTCCTATGAAATTGAAAATAATCTAACGATTTTTCAAGGAGATATTGTGTTGGGTGAACGAGGACAAGTAGCTCCAAGACCCAAACAACACCCTAAAGTACCGGATTATAACAAACTCTACAACAAAAGTAATCAGCCTAATATAGGCATGTCCACCAATCCATTATTAGCTGTTTCAAATAACGGGTGTTTATGGTTCTATGGCATTGTTCCTTATGCACTTGATAGTGATTGGTCCTCTACGGAAAAGAATAAAATAATTAATGCTATTCGAGAATTAGATCAAAAAACGAATCTAACATTTGTGCCTAAAAACGGACAAAGAGATTATATATACTTTAAGAAAGTTCCTGGTATGAATGGAGGTAGTAGCCCCATAGGAAGGCAAGGGAGGAAAAATACCATTAGGCTTGGTACCACTTCAAAGAGCGTAGTTATTCATGAAATACTCCATTCGGTGGGATTTTACCATGAACAGGCTCGAAGCGACAGAGACAAGCATGTTGAAATAATCTGGAACAATATTCCTTCAGGTAAAAAACATAATTTCAAAATACACAATTCAGACGGTTTCAAGATTGGTAATTATGACAAAAAATCCATCATGCACTATCATGGACGGGCTTGGGGAATAAATAATCAACCTACGATTATTGATTTGCAAACACAACAGCCCGTGCAATATTCATCTGGATTGAGCCTACAAGACATTGATGGAGTAAATTTTATGTATCCAAAAGATTATGGCAATCTCATCACTCCCCCACTAAATGTCTTGCGAACACTCAAAACAACCATTAAAAAAGTGGAAGTAATCAAGGGAGAAGATGGTTGTGGAACCGTTGAATTTTATACTAGAATGGAAGCAGGACCTCAATGGTATTGGAAAGCAGGTAATAGTAGAAATACAACCGAAAGAATGAAAACAAATACGATAAAAGGAAGATTAATTCGACCCAACTGGCAGTTTCGTTATCCATTACAAGCCAATAGTCAAAAAGCAAAAGTACACATTCGCTTAATGGAAGAAGATGGAGGTTTCTGTTTTTCAGATGACCATTGTGATATTAACCCAATTAATGAATTGCGTGATATATCTCTGCTAATTGATACTGGAACCGGTGAGATTTGGTTGAGTGGTATCAACGAGACTACACCACTTCATTATGCCGGGCAGGTAGGCAGCGACATCATTCTGGAAGGATATGGAAGTCATAGTGGCGATGATACTATTAGAGCTAACATAACACTCCGTATTGACCTCACTTAGTAAATACTATTTGCAGATATAAAATTTATAAATGTGGTATATATTTGATAAAATATAGAACTAATAGTACAAGAACTAATAAAATTTGACTCAACAACTGTGGAAGGATGCTTTGTTAAATCATTTTCAATCACAGCATCTTTCCACAAATACATATTACGAAGCGATTTAAACTTTTTATTTGCAGAGAATATGTATATGTGAGATATTTCTGTAAATTTGTTTATCCATAAATAAAATTTTCACTCAATGAGAACTCAATTATTCGTCTGTATTTTATGTCTTTTGTGCTTGAACCTTACAGCGCAAGACACTCTAAGGAACATGGTACGTCCTAAACCGGACGCAGCTGTTAATCCTACCAAACCCAAGAAAAGACTAGCATGGATTATTGGTAACAGTGACTATGGCTATGTTAACACATTAAAAGAACCTGCTAATGATGCTTATCTAATTGCAAGTGCCTTAAGGTATAAAGGGTATAAGGTTCAAGTGAATTATGATTTAACTCTTGAAGACTTACGTTATGCTTTAAAGAAATTTTCAGAGAAAATAGATGACTACGACACATTTATATTTTATTATGCAGGTCATGGTCTCGAAGTTGACGGTGTGAGTTACATAGTCCCCATAGATGCCAATTTTAGAAAAAGGAAAGAGATACCTCTACACTGTATGGATATTAACGATATAGCTACACAATTTAAAGTGCCCAATATCCCCAAACTCATATTAATAGATGCGTGTCGGGAAAATATTTTCAAATCGCGGAGTTGGGACGGTGAATATAGAGGTGGTGAAAAGGGACAATTAGATTTTCCTGAATTATTAAATTCAAAAGTAATTTACTCTACTCAACCGGACTCAAAAGTGAGGGATGATAATCAATTTGCAGAAAAATTTGCAGAGGCAATCGAAAAAGGCGGTTGTATTGATGAAATTCTTAGGGATGTTGCCAGACAAATTATACAAATATCGAATCGGCGACAAGCATTAGATACGCGCGGATTACTATATGAAGAAATATGTTTTGGTACTCAAGCTGAATCCTCCCGTATAGATTCAAAGGTAATACATCCCCCAATATCTACACCTTCCGACGACGATTTACTACCAAAGAAATCATCAAAGAGAGTAAGTATAAAAATGGTTAAAGTGAAGGGGGGAAGATTTGAAATGGGATGTATTCCTAAGCAAAACGATTGCGGTAAAGTAAAAACGAGTATAGTAGAAGTTGAAGACTTTTTGATGAGTCCAAGTGAAATAACAAATGCCCAATTTGTACCTTTTTTAAATAGTCAAGGGAATCAGATAGATATGGATAGCCGGCAAAGGTGGTATGATTTAGAAAATAACAATGCAAAAATTGAAAAGGAGGGTGAGAGATATAAAGTTAAGGGGGGATATGAAGATCATCCGGTAGTATGTGTGAGTTGGTACGGTGCAATGGCTTATTGTGAATGGTTAAGTGAAAAACAAGGTATCACTTTTCGCTTACCTAACGGGAAAGAATGGGAATATGCCGCTAAAGGAGGTGTACATAAGGATGATTATATATACAGCGGTGGGGATAAATTATTATCCGTCGGTTGGTTTACTAAAAATACTAAAGATAGCGGAACTCGTCCCATAATGACAAAGAAACCTAACACTTTGGGGTTATATGATATGAGTGGTAATGTATGGGAATGGTGCAATGATATTATTCCTATTGAAGTGTTAGTCTTGGAAAAAGGCAAACATATAAGGAAAGGAACTTCTGAAACAAAAAAAGGAAGAATTATTAGGGGAGGGTGTTGGTACAGCCTAGAAGATATATGTAGCGTTACTTATAAACATAAGTATCTTCCTGAGAAGCACCATGAGGCAGTGGGTTTCAGAATCGTATCTCCATTAGAAAAATAGCAATCACTTATTGAAAAAATAAATCGTATAAAATGAAAGCAATCATATTACTAAGTTTTACCTTTTTTATATTAGGAGTATCAACACTCAATTTAAATGCTTCTGTAAATGGTAATTCTTTACAACAATGTTCTTTTTTACTAGCAGCAAAGACACCATACCACTACAATCCGAATACAGGGATATCCTCATTAAAAGAAAAGTCAAAATGTTTAAAAGGAAAAACTGATGCTAAAAACTATCATCATAAAAGAACAGAACATATAGTTTGGGGAACAATCTTTGGTCCATTTGCTGTAATTGGTGCCGCTTTTGGGAATCCTACGCCAAATGATAGGTCATACACTAAATATTCTGAAAATAGAGACTTATTCAAAGATAGAACCTACCTGAAATGTTATAGGCAAAAGGCAAGAACTAAAAATGTTTTAAATACTTTGATTGGATTACTGATATTTCCCTTCTTTTGGATGGGAATAGGAGCAATGTTAGCTTCAAGATAGTAACCTACTGATTAGTTTAAAGTAAAGATAGACAATCTACTCCACATCTGCAATAATACCCCCAACAGAAGCAACAAGGCAACCACAGCATATCAAGGACAACCTTCTGTCATTCTTATGCTGTTGCCTCAACTCACTCGCGCACATCACATGATATTGGCAAATGCCCGCACCACCGCCGGGCGTTTTGCCGAACTCGGTAAACCAGATAAAAACGAAAAAAATCTACTGCCATACATCCACCAAATCCACAGTGCATACAGTAGTTTGCTGGCAACAGCACACACCAATTTAGGCACTACGACGACTCACCAAATCGGCAAAGTTAATCATCAAATTACGACAGCAAACAAGAAAAGATTACAAAAAGACCTCCGCCAATTACAGGAAGCCGGACGACAGGAAAAACTCGACGGCGGCGTGCCGGATTACACTGAGGTTAAGATTCGTTTGGTCTTCGCGGCATTGCTTTCGGGCTTGCTTCATATCGGCGAAACTTTCTTCAATATCAGTGCCTTTCAGGTCTTTGGGGATATGTGGCTGGCATCGGCGGCTTTGGCTTTTGCTTTGTCGATTGCGTTGTTTTGTTGGTCACATGCGCTGCCTGTTTTTGTCAAGAGGGAAGTGGAGAAGCGGCGCAAAATACTTATCGCCCTTGGTGGTATAGGTATCGTGACGGTGATATTTACGGTCTTGGGATTATTGCGTTCACAGATGTTGGTACTGCATACCGAACAGAGTGTTTCTGCGGTGTATTTTGTGCTGTTGAATTTGTTTGTGTTTATCGCTTCGGCGGTGGTTTCGTACTTCCTATTGCCTGAATGGGAAGCCATAAAAGCCTTGATTCAATCTCGCAAAAAACAGCGTCAACAACAGCAACGGCAGCAAAGTCAAAAAGCCCTAACTCAACAAGAAAAACACCTCCACACCCAAGCCGAACAACACGTCAAAAACCGCATTCTCAACATCGGTCAGGCGTATGATTTCGAGCGTCAAATTCACCTTTGGTACAGGGAAGCGGTGAGTGTATTTATTCAGGAGAATCTCATACGCAGGTCGGACGGTATTACGCCTAAATGCTTTTCTAACGAAGTCCCACCACTCAAAGGTATCTATTATTTACCCGAACAAAATTAATCCGAAAACCCTATGAAGTACCTCGTAACCATACTCGTCATCTTCTCATGCTTTATCATCATAAAAGCCATTTTACGCACGACTTCACCGCCTTCAAACGGTGTTGTGACGACAATTCTATTTGACATCACTAATCCAAATCAACAAAATAAAACCGTCCTTTCCGAGCAAGACATACAAAAAATCACCACACAAATTGAAGCGGATAAATGGGCAAAGCATCAATTCAAAATCAGGTATATCGGAGATGTTTTGTACACCGAAAGCCTTGTAAAAACTCTTGCGTCTGCCAAGCCGACCACCTCCAATATCTACCTCCGAAATACACTCATTAAAAACTACATCAAGGACATTCAACAAGACATTCAAGAGGCTCAAAACTTACCATTTGACAAAAATCACTCACTTGTTTTTGAGACGATTACACACGAATTACAATTACTTCAGCAAAGTCCAGCAACACGAAAAACACTCATTATTACAAGTGATTTAATGGAAAATTCAACTTGGCTATCGCTGTACGAACCTGAAAATTATCACTTGCTCATACACGAAACAGAACGCATATTTGAGCTATACAAAGAACAATTTACACCAATGGATTTAAGTGGAATCAATATCTATTTCACATATCAAGCAAACGATTATAACGAAGGAAAAACTTACGAGAAACTCGTTTACATTTATAAAAAGCTACTCGAAGAAAACGGGGCTAAAGTCCATATCGGTAGCTTATGATATGGATTGAAAAAGTATTTTCTGTACTGATTGGTGTAATCGAATACATCTTTGAAAAACTCATTGATTGGCTCACAGGTAAAAAGCCTTCGCACAAGTACGAAGCACGTTTTATCTCCGAAAAAAGCGTCCTCTCCAAACGACATAAAGGTTTCTGCATCAACGGAAAATACAATCTCTCTCTCAAAGATTCCTACCAAAATGCGCTCATCATCGGCGGTACTGGAACGGGTAAATCTTCGGTAACGCTTATTCCGTCGATTTATACGATGCAGGGAAGTATGATTATCCACGACCCAAGCGGTGAGTTGTTTTTGAAAAGTAGTGGACGACTCAAAGAACGTGGTTACAAAGTCCAAATTCTCAACTTCGCCGATGCGCGATATAGTGTTGGATTCAATCCGTTGGCGCGAGTTCATTCACTTTCTGATATCAATAAATTAGCTTCACTTCTAATTCGTACTGCGCTTGGTAATTCAAAAGAAGCCTTTTGGAATTTTCAGGCAACATCGTTATTGAGCGTGTTGATTCGCGTGGTCAAATTACAGGAAAGTCGCTATCACACCTTGAGTAATGTTCGTTATTTGCTGCAAATTATGAGCGCGAAACCGGATGATATATTACGCCTTTCTAATGTCTATCAAGACGAAGAATTGACCACAGCTTACCGTTCATTTACCGCTTATGATGAGAAGTTATTGACCAATATTATTGCCACTTGTTTATCGGCTTTGAGCTTGTTTGAGGATGATGTGGTCGAGCAAATTACAAGTACAGATACGCTTGATTTAGAGCAATTTAGATATACAAAAACCGCCTTATTTATTCAAAACGGTATCAGCGAACAAAGCTATTACAGCCCTTTAACGAATGTATTTTTTGAGCAAATGTTTAGCCATATTTTGCAACGATTACCAGACAAAAACAACTTCGATATTTTCTTTCTAATAGATGAATGTGCTTCGTTGTATATCCCGATACTATCGCTTGCTGTGGCGAATGTACGTAAGTATCGCGCTGGGATGTTGTTGGTCTTACAAGACTTTAATCAACTCATTCAATCTTACGGTAAAAACGATGCACAAAGCATACTTTCCAACTGCCGGACACAACTCTACTTCACAGGACAAAACCTCGAAACCGCCCGCTACCTCGAACATATTTTAGGCAAATACCAATACGAAGATGAAAAAGGAGACACCCGAATTAGACCTTTGATGACTGCCGATGAAATCCGAACCATGAAATCCGATAAAGCGATTTTATTAAGTGGCAATCAACGTCCGATACTCGCCAATTTACGACCATATTTTAAGTACAAAAAATGGCAAAAATACGCTCGGCTCACACCTCAAAATATTCCGGGAAATCTTCCAAAAATCACACATCGCATCAGCATCCCCGATTAATAACTGACCACCCAATTTCCGTATGAACCAACACCAAACTATGCCTTCATTAATCGAATACCTCGACCAAAACGGTGTACTCGAACTCGGCGATGAACTCGCCATAAAAGCAGCAAAAAAAGCCTATCGAAAAAGTTACCAAAGAGCCTATAAGCGGCACCAACGCAGTCAACGAAAAGAGTATCATGTCCAACTTTCTAAAGAGGAAAATAAACTCATTTGCGAAGCAGCGAAAAAGCACCATTTGAGTCCGTCTAAATTTATCAAAAAGGCAGCTTTGGCATATCTTCAAAAGGAGTACATAGTGCCTGATAATGAGCGAATTGCACAATTAGAATACTTACTTTCAATAGCTTATTCATCCGTTAATCAAATTGCAGGAAAAACACCGCAATTATCACATGATTACGAGCGATTAAGTCAAATAATTGAACAATTAGAAAGGGAAGTCACACAAGCACTTCGATACCCACCAAGCCTTGAAATGTTGATTGTAAAAACGGTCAAAAACAATCCCGATTTCCGAAAAATACTTGCTCACATTCTTAACTCCACTGCGCCTTATGATAATCAAAATTAAGGCGATGAAATCACCAGATTTTGAACGGCTTATCCGCTACATTTTGCCAAAAAGACATCATCGCGCGAATCAAGATGCAATGTTTATTTTCAAACATAATTTAAAGGAGAATATGGTAGGCGAATGGGTAAAACAGTTGGAAGAAAATGAGACATTTCGCATCCACAAACGGATAGGAAATACGATATTAAGCCATGAAATTATCTCCTTTAACGCGGAAGATTCACCGCATATTGATGTGGAAATGATGCGGGATTTCACCAAAAAATATATCGAATATCGCGGCTTGCGTGGAATGTACATCGCTGTTCCTCATTTTGATACGGATAATTTTCACATTCATTTATGCTGTTCGGGTGTGGAATACCGAACGGGTAAGGCAATGCGTTTGTCGCACAAAGAATTTCAGGGTTTGAAAATACGAATGCAGGAATATCAGATGCAAAAATACCCACAACTGCAACACTCAATCGTGCGACATGGGCGCGGAAAAACACAACAAAAAGACCGCGAATATCAAGCCCAAAAACGAAGTGGGCAAGTGAGTAAAAGAACGCAAATTAAAGACCGAGTTCGAGACATCAGCTTACGCGCCGATTCGCCCGAACAATTCATAGATTTGCTCGAAAATCAGAGTTTGAAGCCCTATTACAGAAGCGGAAAATTAACCGGAGTGATAAGCAATAAACGTAAATATCGTTTTAAAACGTTGGGTGTGCGAGATGAGATTGAACATATTTTTGAAAAAGAAAAAAAACGAGATTACGAGCGAGAAATTGACCATTAATCACAATCATCTGTTGCTTTATATTTTCTGTGGATTGGAGGATATATGTAACTCCAACAAGTCATTGCCTAAAAACTGCAAGACGTATATTTTACGACAAAAGACCAACACATAAATTATATCAGTCAGTTTTATATTTGCTTTATGCTCTTTAGCATTGCATTACGCATCCAAAAAAATCTACATTTTTTTAAAAATTTATGTGTATTTCTTTGATAGTTTAATTTTTCTTATTATATTTGAACGTGGATTCTTTCTGAAAGGGTGGCTTCTGTAGTTAAGACATGATTCATTTTCGAAACTCAAATTGTTGGGTATTATTTAGTACAACACAATTAGTACAATTAAGGGTTTTCTTATAAAAATGTTTCAACAGATTTGTTTGTTGAAAAACAGGGCAATTATGAATTTTAAAAATCGTAAAATGTATTATATGTCAAAGGAATTTAAACTTTAAATTACTGATTTTCAGCAGTCATATTTTTTTATAAGAAAACCCTTTAGTACAATTACCTTTAAAAACTGATGAGTAGGTATTCAGATAACGTATTTCAAGTAAAACCTACCTGCAAAATATAAAAATAGTTAAATATGGCTTGGTCTTCATTATCATCAAGGTTATCTACTTTACCTCTACTTTTAGCTGGACCCATTGTCAGAAGAGCTGAGACTTCTAAAGTGTCGATTTGGTTTGCATTGAAACAGAACCATGTTGCAATTGTAAATGTTTATGCGAGTAAAGAAGATGAAAATCCTATCATGACTGGTATTCATGGTGCAGGAATAGAAATCGGAGACCACTTATTTATTTATTGTATTACGGCAACAGGTGATAATCTGGAATACGGAACAAATTATTATTATGACATTGAGATAGAAAATAATTCTCTTAGTGAAATAATAGATGCAGGACTAGATTTAACTTATGATGGGGGCAATCGTCCTAGTTTTGCTTTACCTCCAACGGATATTAATAACGTAAAAATACTACATGGTTCTTGCCGAAAACCACATGGAGAAGGGTATGATGCTTTAGAGGGGGTCAATACAAATCTTGAAGCTGCTGTGAATAATAATTTAATAGATGCTAATAAGCGACCACATCAATTATTTTTAACAGGAGACCAAATTTATGCGGACGACGTAGCAGATATATTACTGTTTATGATTGATGATGCAGCTAAAGTTTTATTTAATTGGGATGAAGATTATAGCCCTTTTACAGATGATGAACTTAAACCAGGAAAAAGAAATACCAATAACCGTTTAAGGAATGATGTTGGATTGTCGGGCATGATACCTAAATCAAATTATTCCAAGAGTCACTTATTAAAATTCAGAGAATATTCTTGCATGTATCTATTTGTTTGGTCTGAGGTACTCTGGCCTTCCAATACTAATTTGCCTAGTTATAGTGATGTATATTCAGAAGAAGGACATGAAGATGTGTTTAATGAAGAAAAATCACATATTATTAGATTTAAAACTACTTTAAAGGAAGTTAGAAAGGGGCTAGCTAATATTCCTACGTATATGATTTTTGATGATCACGAAATTACAGATGATTGGAACTTAAATTGGCGTTGGTGTAAAGAGGTATATTCTAAGTCTTTAGGAAGACGTACTATTCAAAATGGGCTTTTAGCTTTTGCTATTTTTCAGGCATGGGGAAATACTCCTAATCAATTCGAATTAGAAAAAGGAGTAAATTTATTAGGTTCAGCATCTTTATGGAGAGGTGAAGAAGATGATAATTTTTCCGAGATTTCTACGCTATTAAATGTACCCACCATCGCATTAGACGCAAGTATTCAAGACTTTAGTCATTCAGCATTGGCGTTTGATTGGCACTTCAGTTATGAAAATGCTACGAATTATTCGGTATATGTTCAAGATTCACGGACTTGGAGACATTTTCCTCATCCTAGTTCTAATCCTAAAAAGAACAATATTGAATTTGTGGGATTGATAAGTAAAGAAGGTTTTGCTGCACAATTGCCTGAAACGTTTCCTCAAAAAGAAATTTACCTAATTATTTCGCCCTCTCCTGTTATCGGAATCCCTTTCACAGAAGATCAACAAAGACACAAAATGTCTTGGGAAGATCGTTGTGATATTGATACGGAAGCTTGGACTCTAAATGAAGAAGCATTTGAACGACTTTTTTCTTCTTTAATATTAAGATTACCGGTTATAAATGATAATGGAGAAAATAAAAGAGAAGGAAGGTTCGCTTTTTTATCAGGTGATGTTCATTCTGGGAGTTCAGGAAGACACCAAGTATGGGGAACTCAATTTATTAGACCTCCATTTGATAATGATAATAATCCAATTAATACAAATGCTGTTTTTGGACAACTCACAGCTAGTGCGCTAAAAAATTATACCCATAATGGCTGCTGTAGATTTAAGACAACGGAAAGACTCCATGATATCGGTTATCCTCATTCTATATTGGGAGAGTTTGCACATTTAGTTCCCGTTATTGGAATTATTAAAAGAAACGCCCTGCCACATCCATTGATAAAATTTGGTTGGTATAAACCTTCACCCTTTCTTAGAATTATTGGAAAATGGAATAGAGGTGGGATATTTGATAACGATTTCGACTATGGTGTTCCACAGGGGATATATATATTGACTCTTGAAGATTTGAATAAAAACTTAATTGTTAGTCTTTCAAATGTAGATTGGCGTGCAAGAACAGATTGGATATTAGCAGAAAGTTCTGAAACGTCCGTTATGGTATCTGCAGCTGGTCCATTAGAAATACTTTCGCCAAATGATTCAAATGAAGCCCTCCAACAATATATAAGTTTGGCAGAAAATCATGGCGGTAATTATATTAATGAATGGGGAGCTGGTAAAGAAATCGTTGGTAGAAATAATATAGGATTATTGACTTTTGATTTTACAGATGCGAGCAAAAAGATAAATAATACACTGTCTTGGAGATTAGCATCAGAAGATAGTAGTACTCCTTTAGCGTTATTTCCACTTTCTAAATTTGTTATTCCTATGAACTTTGAAGGAGATAGAAATCACAAAGATGAAGAGATTACAATGCCAACATTTAATGGATTATAATTATGGAAAGAGATTTTCAAAAAGTATTAATTGAAGAAATTGTTGAAATAATTGCCCCCATTAGAGATGCGGGGTTAAGTGTTGTTTCAACAAAAAGATTTTTTCGGGCTCTAGGATGGAATTTTGACGACCATTCTGGCTTAGGAGTTGCAAAAATACTCGATTTTGTGTCTGAGTTTGCACAACTTATTTCGACTGTTCAGGATTTAATCGATAGTGAAGATCCAGAGTCATTGGAACAAATTCTTACATTACTAAATTCAGTAAAAAAATTATTTGAAAAAATACAGACCATTGTTGATTCTTTTAGTGAGGGTGGTCTTTTACCAGAGGAAGTTAGTGATTTATTAAAAGATATACCACATGTTCTGTTACTACGGTATTTACAAATTAACTATGGTGCTTTCACGGAATCTTTAAGATGGATTGAGGTCATTCAGCCTAAAAAGAGTGATGAAACTAAAGTTAATATAGCTAATAAAATAGTTAGATACCCATATCATTATGAAATATTTAATTTTGAAAACCTAAGTAAATTTATCCAATCTCCTAACGATGCATTAAGAGATATTTATGTCACGCCATTCGATTTGAAAACAGTAGATGGTGCTAAAGGTTTTTCTGATAAATTATTTCCTCGAATAGGTCAGGTATTTACAGCGTTAGGAGGAACTTATATTTATGGAATTAAGCCTGAGTATAAAGTTAACTTTGGAACAGTTGGAAATGATATTGTCAATAATGCTTTAACACTTAAATTTCAAACAAGATTAAGCCATTTTATGTTTGGTTTAACTATTTTATATTCTCCCGAAGAAAGAGGAAATTTAGGTTGGGTTATTGTCCCTTTTGGCAATCTATCATTAGATGCACAGACAAAATCTTATCAATTCTTAATTGAATCTCAACTCCAAGTTGGGGCCATTATCATAAACGATGACAAAGAAGTTTCTTTAGTTTCTTCTGATGGCTTTACACAAGTTAATGCCAATGCTACGGTTAAAAAACTTGGGAACAACCAAAATGGACAAGCCTATTTGATTGGCGAAAAAGAAGGCACTCGGTTAGAAATTGGTGAAGTATCAATTGGAGCTTCAATGCTGATAAATTCAGCAATAAATGATTTTGATGTTTTTTTTAAAATTGAAAGAGCTAAAATTTTTATTTCAGGAAAAGGACAAGATGGGTTTATTTCTGCCATAATCCCAGAGGAAGGATTAGAAATTCCTTTCGATTTTATTATTGGATATTCAACAAAAAAATCCCTTTATTTTGGAGCAAATGCTGGATTGATATTAGCACTTCCTGTTCATGTTGATATTCTAGGTATTATTAAAATAAATGAAATTTACCTTGAAATTTTAACAAAGGAATTTGGTTTGGCTGCAAATATGGCAGTAACTGGAAGTGTATTTCTTGGACCATTAAAAGCTTCTTTTGAGCGTATAGGGCTAAGCACCAAATTTGATTGGACAAAAGAAGATAAAAATTTAGGCTTCGCTGACCTCTCCCTCGGCTTCAAACCCCCAAACGGTCTAGGTTTAGCTATTGACGCAGGCGTAGTAAAAGGCGGCGGCTACCTCTTCTTCGACCACGACAGAGGAGAATATGCAGGGGCTTTAGAATTGGTATTTAGTGAGTGGATTGCGTTGAAAGCCATAGGCTTGATCACTACAAAACTGCCGGATGGTTCTAAGGGCTTTTCCATGATTATTATCATCACCGTAGAATTTGGTACAGGAATTCAATTGGGATATGGCTTTACTTTGTTAGGCGTAGGCGGATTATTAGGATTAAACCGAACCGTAAATATTGAGCCTCTGGCACAGGGAGTGCGAACAGGAGCAATAGAGAGCGTCATGTTCCCGCAGGATGTAGTTGCCAATGCACCGAGAATCATCAGCGACTTACGGCAATTCTTTCCGCCCGAACAAGGTACATTCCTTATCGGTCCTATGGCTAAGATAGGTTGGGGGACACCCACTTTAGTCAGTGCCTCTTTAGGTGTAATCATAGAATTTCCCGATGTTACCATTACTATTTTAGGCGTACTCAAAGTTATATTGCCCGATGAAAGTGCAGATGTACTTCGTCTGCAAGTCAACTTCATCGGGCGAATAGAACCCTCCAATAAACTGATGTGGTTCTATGCCGAACTCTTTGATTCAAGGGTTTTGTTTATCACTTTAGAAGGGGGCATGGGAATGTTGGTCAATTGGGGCGATAATTCCAATTTTGTCTTTACGGTTGGTGGTTTTCATCCACGCTTTTCTCCGCCTCCTTTGCCATTCCCTGAACCGCCGCGAATTGCGGTTAATATATTAAATACCTCTATTGCCAGAATCCGTATAGAAGGCTACTTTGCCGTTACGTCAAATACTGTTCAATTTGGAGTCAGAGCGGAAATGTTTTTTGGTTTCAGCGCATTTAAGGTAGAAGGACATATTTCATTTGATGCGTTGTTCCAATTCGACCCGTTCTATTTTATTATAGAATTTTCTGCGGGTATGTCGGTCAAGGTATTTGGTTTTGGCTTGTTCAGTTTCTCCGTCTCCGGATTGCTTGAGGGTCCAACTAAATGGCGCGTCAAGGGAGCGGCGAAAAAGAAAATCACTTGGTTCGGTCCGACCATAAAAGTACGTATTAATAAGACTTGGGGGGAAGGCCGTCAAACAGAACTTCCGCCTATTGAGGTATTTCCGTTGATTGAAAAAGAGTTTGCAGCGATTACAAACTGGGAAGCTGTTGTTCCGGCAGGAAGTAGTATTCTTGTTACACTTCGGCAATTGGGAGAAAGCGCACCGGGTACAGCCGACCAATCGGAGATAGATACCCGACCATTGGTATTGCATCCGGTAGGCACATTGCGTATCAGCCAACGAAAAATACCACTTGATTTGAAGTTGGATAAAGTCGGTAATCAACGTCCGACTGATGCCAACAAACTTTCTGTCACAGCAAATATCGCGGGAGGCGGCACATTGGCAATTACCGATACCAGAGAAAAATTTGCCACCGGAGAATTTAGAAACCTCAGCAATGCACAAAAGTTATCCAGTCCGGGTTTTGAACTGTATGATAGCGGTATCGAAATCAAACCGGAAGGAGAACAACTGAAAACCAGCATGGCGGTCAAGCGGATTGTTCGCTACGAAACGATCATCATCGACAATAACTTTAAACGGCATTTGGTCAGGTTCTATCAGATACTTCATGTAGCTTTTACGGCAGTATATTCCACCTTGTTTACTCATTTTCTCAAAGGAGGGGCTGTCACAAAGTCTGTCATATCACAACATTACAGAAAACAAATACAGCCGAATGAGGTCGTTATCAAAATTGAACCGAATCAATATACGGTCGCATTCAATGATACCAATAAACCGATTGATGCTACAGCTATGCGGTTTACGAATCAGGCAAGCGCAATAGATTATATGCAGGAGCAAACCCGCCTGAACCCAAATGCTGCTCCTACAATGCATGTTATTCCTAATACCGAAGTAAATATTGCCGCATGAGTGAATCAGCCACATATACCTTTTTACCCTGGCTTCGACAGGGCATTGCCAACCAGATTAGTGGTCAGGACGGCAGTCGGGCAACCATTCCCATTGAGTTGGTCGTACAGGGCGATAAAGTGGACGGCGGAACTGAAAACCGCCCTCCGATAAATAAGGATGTTCAGATTTACGGTCCGGGAGATATTACGGGCATTGACAGCAAAGCGATTGTCAAAGTAGAACCCCGTAATTGGATTACCAACTTTGAACCCAATTATCTTCCTTATATAGAATTTTATGATGAGGATTTCCCGTGGCGATATTCTCCGGTCTCCAACCCCTCCAATCACAGATTATTGCCCTGGCTGGCATTGGTCGTATTGAGTGAAGATGAGTTTGATGACGGTAAAAACATCAAAGACCGTCCGCTACCTTATGTCAAATTAACGGGTGATGCGAAACTACCAAAATTAGAGCAATCGTGGGCATGGGCACACGTACATGTAAATCGCAGTTTGATAGGAGATGACTTTATTTCTGAAGATACCAACGGAATTGCCAACAATCTGGAAGACATCTTGAATCAAAATCCCGACCTCGCATACTCCAGAATTGTATGTCCCCGTAAGTTGGAAGAAAAAGTGGCTTATCACGCTTTCTTGATGCCGGTTTTTGAAAGCGGTTTATTGGCAGGATTGGGGCAAGACCCTTCGGGTGCTGCGAGTGCCTCGGCTCTGGCTTGGCAGGATGGCATCGCTGCTGTGGGGTTTGAATTGCCATATTATCACCGTTGGTATTTCCGAACCGGAACGATAGGAGATTTTGAATATTTGGTGCGCCTTTTAGAACCCAAACCTATTGACAGCCGCGTAGGTCTGCGGGATATGGATGTACAAGACCCCGGCGCAAATATTCAAGGCATCATTGATGACCCTGCCGCAACGGACGAACAAAAATTAGGAGGCATTCTAAAATTAGGCGGAGCTTTGCAAGTGCCGGATATTTTTTATACAGAAGAAGAATTTGAAATCGTAGAAAAATATAGAAACTGGGCAACTCTGAATGGTACACAATCCTATCCGCACCCTTTCCAGAAGGATGTAGCTGCATTTATCAATTTGACGGATAGTTATGAGGAAAAAAGTGCCGAACAAGCCAATAGTGAAGCAAACATCTCCGAAACCCAAACCGCCAATGACGATTCTGAGTTTGACATCAGTAACAACCCCGACCCACTCATCACCGCTCCTCTGTATGGCAGATGGCATGCCTTAACTCAACGATTGTTAAAAGAGAGAGATAACACCACTGACATTTCTCCAAACGATAATTGGATACATGAACTGAACCTTGACCCCCGATGGCGCGTACCGGCAGGATTTGGTACTAAAGTCGTGCAGGAAAACCAAGAGAATTATATGAAAGCTGCTTGGGACCAAATCGGAGAGGTTTTGGAAGCGAACAAAAAAATCAGGCAAGGGCAGTTGTCAAAAGTGGTTTCCGAAATTTGGTACAACGCACATTTAAAACCTATTCAAGAAAAAAGAGCAGATAAATGGTTACAGGTGTCTTCGCCCGTTCATAAAAGAGTATTGGCAGAAACATCGTCTGATGGGGAAAAGCTGACTGTTTTTGCTCAAAAAAAGGCAAGTAAACTCACACTTGCAGCTACCTCCGTCAATATGCGGAAGGTGTTAAGACCAAATGGTAAAATTGCCAAGCGTCTGTCTTTAGATGAAACGAATAACCTCGACAATTTAATTACCCGTATCAATACCGGAGAAGTAAGTGCCGCACCGCCAAAGGTGACACCCGAAGGGCTCCAAACAGCAGAGGATATTGCAGACGCGGCAAAACCTTCCAACGTTCCTGATTTCATTTTAGACCTGTTGGAACGATTCCGGTGGATAAAGTGGGTTCCTCTAATACTGGCTTTGATTATTGCGCTTATATTGGTCTTATTTGTTCGGAACGCGGCAATTGTTTCGACAGGTGTAGCGATAATAGCTGCTTTGATTTATTTGTATCGTTTGTTGGATAACTGGTTAAAACAACTAACCGTCGCCAACATCATTTTGGATGAAAATCAAACCCCTGAATCCGTTGACGAGCTGCCGGGTAGTTCTGATTTTAGAATTTCCGAACCCGAAGAAAATTTTACGCCAACGCTCGGAGGAACGGATAGCAACGAAGCTACACTTTTCAAACAAGCCCTAAAAGATGTCAATATAGTCATTCAGGAAAGTGCAAAGTTGGGTGAAGTTGTACAAAGACCGGAATTAAATATTCCTTTGGTCAATAATGCAGTATTTGAAAATATTAATCCTGAACTGACTATTCCACGTTGGATATATGGTGGAGTGGTGTTGCCTTCTTTTGTTGTACTTCAATTGAAGGAAACCTTTGTGGAAGCAATGGCTTATCCCAAGTTCGATATTCCGATGTATAAGCCTTTGGTGGAAAAATCCTCTGAATTATTTTTACCTAATATCAATTACGTTGCCCAAAACAGTATTTCCATTTTGGAAACCAATCAAAAATTCATCGAATCATACATGGTCGGATTGAATCATGAGTTTGCAAGAGAATTATTGTGGCGCGAATATCCAACCGACCAACGGGGCAGCTATTTCCGGCAGTTTTGGGAGGTGGATGGCTTTTTGGATATACAACCTTCAACATTAGTGAGTATAACAGACCGATACAAAAAACGCCTGATTATCCCTAATAATGATAATTCTCAACCCATATTAGAATTGCAGGAGTATTACGATAAATTAAGGGATAATAATTTTGAAAAAGATGAAACATTTTTACAAAAAGCAAAGGCAGCCGTTCTCAGAGAAGAATTAAAGGATATTAAGCCACTTCATTATTGGAGTAAGTTTTCCGACTTGGGCGACCATGATAACAGAGAATTACCCGGAGAAGATGAAGAAGAAGTGGTTTTGGTCATTCGGGGAGAATTGTTGAAAAAATATCCTACCGCAGTTATTTACGCGCACAAAGCCGTTTGGCAGACTGAAGATGGGGAACCTGTTTTAAGCAGTAATCAAACCATTGATGTAACCAAAGAACGTGCCTTGATGCCTATTCCCACAGGACAAGAGGGTAATCCGCCTGCCGATATTATCAAGTCACCTTTGTATGAAGCGAAAGTCAATCCTGATATTTACTTTTTCGGTTTCGACCTCACGGTTTGTGAGACAAAAGGCGGAACAGGAAAAGAAGATGAACCCGTTGATGAGCGATGCGCCGACCAAGTTACATGGGATGACCCGGGCTGGTTTTTCGTCATCAAGGAACGACCGGGTGAGCCGAGATTTGGACTGGATATAGGTGAAAGCGGAAATGTGGATTCAGATGGAAAGATAGAGTTGTGGAATGATTTGAGTTGGGGAGATATTACTCCGGCAGTTGCTAACGGGGAATTTCTTCAAATCACTAACCAGACTCCAACGATTACCGCCGATCAGCCCTTGGAGAACGATGATGATGAGAAAATTCCTCAACAAAATGAAGACATGAATATTGATTGGCACAAAGATATGAACGCTGCCGAATTAGCGTACATCCTATATCAAGCACCTGTTTTGGTGGCGATTCATGCCTCTGAAATGTTACCCGATAACCCTTAAACCAAATCAGAATAATATGCCGGACTTTAGAGAAATACAAGGAAATTTACAAAATGCAAAAAGGAGCAGGGAGCAATCTCGGCAGTCCGTCTTTTTGTCTGAAGAAAAATTGAAAAAACTGGCTAAGGAAAAAGAGAATCTCCTTAGAAGTTATAGTACAGATAGTGAGGTGGTACAGCATATTATCGCGAAGGAAAATAGCCTGAAATCCCAAATAGCAGACGGGAGAGGACAGCTACAAACGGACATAAAGGCAGAGTTGGATATATTGAATATTTTCCAACCATTTACCGACCCAAGAGAGCACATTCAGCAATTTTCTGATGACCTCCCGATTCTTCTTTTTCCTGTTCGATTGGAAACCCGATTTAAAAGAGTAACCGGAGACACGGGCGGTGTTCAACATCAATTGTGGGTACGAATATTCCCGGACGAATGTTCTATTGATACTTTTGAGAATGTTCTTTCTGAAGATGAAGTTATATTAGCTCAAAGTTACTGGACAACCATTTGGAGTGGCGGAAAATCTGATGACGAAAACCTGCAAACACTCATCCAAAACAAACTGAAAACAGCTTGGAAGAATCTTACGGGGAATTTTCAACCCGGACGTGCTTACTGGATTACCCAAAACTACCAACCTGTAAATGAGGCAGATTTGCCGGATAGAACAAATGAAACGGAAATCATTTTAGTTATTCCTGCGGAGGAATTACCAACCGACGGGGAACAAAATGCACTCAAAGATTATTGGACTAAAACTTGGTTGGCTAATGGTAATATTGGATTAATTGAAGATGCGCTCAATCAATTGATAACAGTTGTTGGAAGCGAAGAAAAAGCAGTTGAATTAATTTCGAATTATAAACCCGTTAATTTTCAAGACAACACTCCACTCGCTGAAAACCTACCTGCGGTCAATGTAGTTTTTATCCATTTTCCCAAAACAAAAAACATTGATACTCAGCAATCTTCATGGTCACAACCTGCAAGGATAACTACCTTTCCCGACAAATTTGTTTTGCTAGGCTATAAAGGAGTGGATGGTCAGGGCAATCCTATTGAGGTGTTGAATGAATTGGGCGCAAATGTCCCCGACCCTTTGATTGTCGGTCTCAATCCGTCTTTGGATACGAGTGAAGTTTTAACACAGGCTTTAGTGGATGAATATATTGGTCTTGCGGATGACAGATTGAAAGCACAAAAGTTGGGAGAATATTATGATAAATTCAAAGATTCAGTAAAAGCGGAAAAGAGTAGAGATGATTTTATTAATGATTTTTTAACCTTGCCCGAAGATAATATAGTTGCCGAATTGGAACAGGTATTTGAAAACTTCAAAGATGATATTAAAGCGGAGAGCTATATCGAATACCTTTGCCAAAGATCTGAAACCAAATGGTTGTTTGATTTTGAGGAGGCGGTGAAAGTCGGGATGGGCTTCAAGGTCAATTTATCTCGTTCGGTTTATCAAAACGGTTTTGACCGCTTATTCGTATTGGGCATCAAACTAAGTGCCGATGAAAACGAAGCCAAGAGGGATTTAGAGGAGTTGATCCAACAGCACCATTACGGTATGAACGGCTTTTCCATAATGCCGCAAGGCACACCGACCAACAACACCGAAGATGAAGATTCCGGTTACTCCGAAGATGAAGATTACGAAGAAACTTATGAACGCTATTTACTCGAACATGACGAGGATGACCCTGATGATTTTTTCAAAAAGAAAGATGGAAAGTGGTTGGCAGAGCTATTGGGAATCAACGCTGAAAATGCTTCTCTAAAACGAGCAGCCAACTATTATCAAACCGATCAATGCGAGGCAAAAGCCATGAATACGGCTTTGTGGTCTGCTACTGGCGGGTACTGGATGGAGAGCATGATCAACCCGATATTTTCGGAATGGGAACAGACAGTTGTACGCGAGTTTTTTATTCGCTTTGTAAGTGGTAGAGGAAATATTCCGGCTATCAGGATTGGTGACCAGCCTTACGGTATCTTGGCGACAAGCACGGTCAAGAACTTAAATTGGTTTGAGAGGAATACTAACTCTCCATTCAGAGGCAGATCGGGAGAGTTGAACCTCATATTTGAAGATATTAATCTTCCAAAAAACATGTACAAATTTTTAAGAAATGTGTGTGGTGACTGGCAACAATTTCTGGATAAGGTGGCATATATTGGCAAGGAGGGTGACCCTCATCAAATTCTTTTAGATGCCCTGGGACTCCATGCTTCCTCCGTAGAATTTTATCAACGATATGCCCGCAGTTTTGCCCATTTAAGCAATCATCTAAAGTTAAGCGGGTCAACTTTTAATTTAGTTAGAGAAATAATAGAACAATTTTACCAAAACAGAGGACTGAATTTACTCAAGGAATTAGGATATTCTGAAAATGCAAAAGAAGAAATTGTTAAAATTTTAGAAAAATCCTTTTTTGGAAACGCGAATCAATTAAAAGGAGATTTGATTGATGACCAACCATTCTCCGAAAAAAATCCGATTCGTTCATACACTGATCCGGTTGCTCCCGACATGGAAGGAAAAAATTACATCCATTGGCTGATTGAAAATGCCCGTAACGACCATGACAAAATAAAAAAACAAGAGGGTTTTGCCGATGGTACGCCTACTGCCTTATTATACCAAATGCTTCGTCATGCGGTAGAGTTAGAGTTTTCCAATACCGCTTTTAATCTTTATAGAAGCTCGGAAGTATTGAATAATTCTCAAATAAGAAGCGCAAAAGTAGAGCCTGATTTTATAGGTATTCAAGCTGAACAAAATACGCTTACCAGATACGATTATTTAGACCGAAAAGAGCCTCGTATCACTGAGCAAAACATTAATGTAGCGCAACATATTTCCAACCTTTTAATATCAGATGTAGATTTACAATTTACCCAAACGAAAAATCTCAGGGCAGTTATTGATGCCTTAGAACATTTGAAAGATGTACCGACAGCCCGATTGGAAAGAGCATTTGTAGAACACTTGGATTGTTGCACTTATCGCCTTGATGCCTGGTTATTAGGTTTTGTCAATCTACAATTATTTGGAATGCGTTATGATGCAGAAAGAGAGCAGGAGCAAACTTTCAAGCCGGGCATCTATTTAGGAGCTTATGGCTGGCTGGAAGACCTCAAACCGGATTCGGGAGAAGTATTGAGACCCGCAACACTAAGTCAGGAGCAACTATCCATTTTCAATCCTGACGGTGATTTGGAAATTGTTACTGACAGCAATAACGGCGGATACGTTCATGCGCCTTCCATTAATCAGGCAACTACGGCAGCCGTTTTACGCAATGCTTATATATCAAATGCAAATCAGCAAGACCCCGAAGTGTATAAAGTGAATCTGTCCTCTGAACGGGTACGCATGGCACTTTCCATTATAGAAGGGATGCAGCACGGGCAAAGTATAGGAGCATTATTGGGCTATCAATTGGAAAGAGGATTGCACGACAGATACGAAGAAGCAGAGGTAGATAGGTTTATTTATGAATTAAGAAAAGCCTTTCCGCTGAATGCCAATCGCATGAACGAAACTTCCGCGAATGAAGCAGATTTGAATTCTATCACACAACTTGAAGCCCGAAACGTGGTGGACGGTCTGGCTTTGGTCAATCACGTCAATAAAACAGGCAATAAAAATTATCCTTTCGGTAAAGCAGGGTTGGCAGTGGCAAATTCCGACCAACAACAAGTTATTAATTCGGAGGTAGAACGCCTGTTGAATATCAATGACGCTGTGGCTGATTTGGCTACTGCGGAGGGCATTCACCAAGTCGTTCAAGCCAATTATGAAAGAGCAGCCGGTACGTTGGAAACATACAGCAAGGGAGGATTTCCACAAATGCCGGAAGTTATCAAAACACCCCGAAGTGGTGTAAGTTTAACCAATCGGGTCGGGATTCATCTGGAAGCCGGACTTTCTGCGCCTGCAAACGCCAAGCCGCGTACCACAGCAGAACCTGCTATTGACAAATTCTTGAGTGACCTTCTGCCTCCGATGTCCGATATTTGTTGTAAAGTTACGTATGTGATTCCTACCTACGAAGAAGGTGTTGCAAACCCAGAGCAAACAGTCATCGTTGATATGGCTGCTTTAGAACTAAATGCAATTGATTTATTCTATTTGCTGGATGTAGAAAGTGCTAAGAGTTTGACTGCTTTGGACGATTATATCTTGAAACAAGTGCATCAAACGGAAACGCCCAGACCCGATGTTGAGCTAAAAATCAATTACACTGAATCTATCGCCGATAAGATAACTGTATTTGAAATAGCTCCCTTAATAAAAAGTCTGCGGTCATTGGTTCTGGCTGCCCGCCCGTTGAAGAATTCTGATATGCTACTGTCAAATGAGGCGAGTACTGAAAACGATGTTAATTATTCTATTGATATAAACCGAATTAATAATACTTTTTCAAAATTCAAAGAACATTTTCTGGATTCCAATAATCAAGACGGAGGCATTGATATTGTAAATAGTGCCTTTATTTCATTGATTGACGATGAGGATTTTGAACTCACATTAGGCAACAAACAACAAATTATTGACGGTATAGATGCCTATTCAAATCAATTTTTAATTCGCCTCCATAATTTGAGTCAATTTGGAATACCTCAAACCGGATTTGGATTTATTTACGATAGAAAAGCCGGTATTTATGCTGCTATTTACCAAAAAGTACTGGATTACAAAAAACGTTGGGAAGATAAACAGACCACATATAATGACTTGATAACAGACTTTGGAAATGCGACCACCGATGAAGAAAAAATAGAAATTTTACAAAAAGCAGAGCGAACTATATCTACATCATATACCATTCCATTGCCCGACACCGTTGCCGATTATGAAACGATTGTGACTGACAAAAAAGATTTATTTGATAGTAAGCTGGCGGAAATTAATACATGGTTAGATGGAAGTTTTGTAAATTTTGTTGACATGGTAAATGAATTGAACAAACTGAAGACAGGAACAGGTTCTGTTACTGGCATAGGATTGAGCGAATTTGATTTGCTCACTATTGAAACCGAAGAAGACGAAAGGCAGATAATCGTGTTTGCAGAAGACCTTAAAATACAGGCAACCAAGTTGAATGTTGCGCTTATTGAGAAAGCAACAGCAATTCAGGAATTATTAGATGAACACGGTGCAGAAATCAATCCCGTAAAAAAGGTCAGTCTATTAATAGAAGTTGGAAAGAAACTTTTCGGAGAAGAGTTTAAAATAATACCTGAATTTCAATTAAGTCCGGAGCATGGCAGCGAATTGAAAAGGACTTTTGACGACAAAAACCAACTTTTGAATTATCAAACTGCCGAAAATAAGACCGATTTCCCTGTTGACGATTGGCTGTATGGTATCGCCAGGGTAAGAGAAAAAATGGGTCATTGGGAAAATGCTGTTATCCTTTCCGAAGGATTTAAAGACATTCAGTTGGAATTGACTCCCATGCAATTACCTTATCTGAACAACGATACCTGGCTTGGTCTTTCATTCCCGGAAACGTATCAAATTGAAAGTGATAAATTGTTATACACTGCCCATTTGAATAACTTTGACCCGACAAAACCTCAATGCGGTTTATTGATTGATGAATGGACTGAGGTGATACCGACAGAGACAGAAACCACAGGATTAACTTTTCAATACGACCAACCGAATACAGAACCACCACAAACCATGTTGCTGGTCACTCCTTCTGAATTTGAAGGGGAGTGGAGTTGGGAAAATGTGGTAAATACCCTGCATGAAACACTGGATATAGCGAAACTAAGAGCCGTAGAGCCTGTTCAAATTGACAGAACACCCTATGCTCAGTTTTTACCAGCTACGGTTTCGTCTGTAACCATTCATCCTTTTATGGCTATCGCGCTCAACTATGCCGTGAACAACGGATTGGTCGCACCAATAAGTAGTGAAAGTTAAATATAGAAGAAGATGTCTGAACGAACTGATAATAACGGAATACTCATAGCTGCTGATTTCCAACGCTATCCTACTATCACACTCTGGAATCGTCTGGAGGGAAGACCTCGTATTGCCAACTTTGACCGGGCTTTGAAGGCAGAAATCAGAGACCCGCTTTGGATGCTGTCCAAGCAATGGCAGATGGGAGAATTTAAGGGAGAGGATGCCGGGTCTGCTATTTTGGCAAAAGTCCATATGAAGACCACCCGCTTAACAAAATACCAATCGGGAGAAGACTCAGTTGCTCCATTTGACGGGGATATTCCATTAGAAGTCAAGGTAGAACATCAGGCTATTCCCTTTCAGACAGGCACACAGAAAATAGCCTTGGATTTGCGATTGTTGATGGGAAGACATTGGTTAAAAATGCTTGATAAGGATGGTTTCACACTCAAAAATGAGTACTTATCAAATTACGGGTTTATTGCTCCCGACCCCAACTCAAAGGATGATGTTCAAATATGTGCTCATGTGGAAGTCTGGCAACAATTTGCAGCAGTAGCATCAAGAAGCGTTGACGGATATAAATTGTACCAAGACCTGAAAAACGGAGGTGACCAAGTACTTGCTCCTGTAGGGTTTGAAGCGCAATTAGATACATTGAGGGATAAATTTATTCAATGGTTTGAAAAACTGTATTACCAACCAATTGAAGAAGAAAACCCGTCGTGGAAACCTTCTTATCTCGAACATCAATTTGCATGTTCCGCTCCCAAAAACGGACAAGAGCAGGTATTGATTGCCGATGAGTATTATCACGGGCATCTGGATTGGCACAATTTGGATATCCACAATAAGAAAACAACACTACCTGATATTGATGATAATGGAGAACCCTCATCGGTTGAAAACACCTATACACTCTCATTTCTTCCTTCTCCCGTTGAATTTGGCGGAATGCCTCACAGTAGATGGTGGACTTTAGAGGACTGGAAGACCAATTTTGGAAATATCAACCCCAACACGACCGACCTCAACCAATTAATGCTTTTGGATTTTGGATTAAACTATGCGAATGACTGGCTGATGATGCCGTTCACGCTCCCTGTTGGCAGTATCGCAAATGTCGGTGGTGTAATGATTACGAATACTTTCGGAGAGCGTATCTGGATAGAAGCCGCTGGTAAAGGAAATGATGAAGACTGGCAGAGATGGAGTATGTTCAATTTGAATGTACGCGGGAATATGGATGTGCCAGCGGATTTGAGTTTGTTGTTGCTGCCTGCTGCTCCAAAAGTACTGGAAGGTCAACCGCTGGAGGAAATATTTATGTTGAGGGATGAAATAGCCAATATGGTTTGGGGAGTAGAATCAAAAATCCCATTAGCCACGGGTAAAAGCAAATCGGGAAAGAAGGCAGGTATTGAGTTGAAAGCTAAATACCAACAATTCGTCACTCCTGCTACTCCCATACCAACCATTGAAAACGAAGCCACAATTCAATATCGAATTGTGAATACTGTTCCCTATCAATGGATTCCTTTCATCCCTGTTCATAAAGATGCTGATAAGCGACAGATTCAACTTCAACGAGCCGCTATGCCCCGAATTTTGGAAGGGAATACCAATACTCCTCAAAAAGTAGAACCAAGAACGTCCATTTTAAGAGAGGGCTTAGACCAAATTGATAAATCTCCTTATTTCATCCATGAAGAAGAAGTACCGAGGTCAGGAATAAGAGTTCATAAGTCCTTCCAACGCACCCGGTGGCTAAATGGGGAAGTTTTTACTTGGGTCGGATTTAGAAAACAGGTAGGTCGCGGTGAAGGACATAGTGGGTTAATGTTCGATGATGTTATTCCAAAGAAGTAAATTCAAATAAAAAAAAACAAAAGGGGTTTGGGGAAAATTCCCCAACAAGATTCGCGTGATGAGGTGGCAACGATAGTTGACCGTCAACACGCAATCTTGCTTATATGACCATCCACTTATGCCAAAAGTACCCTATGAAGTTTTCACCAGCACTATTTTTTTTAGGTAGAACAAAACCTCATTTTTAACTAAAAACGAGGCTATTGTACATTTTAATAATTTAGATAACTATCCGATTACTTCAAAGTGGTAGTGCCGTTAAAGCATGAAGTAATCAGCTTGTCAATCAAAATCAGGTGCATTTTGTAACATAAAATCTACTCCCTTTTGGGCGGCAGCGGCAGCGCGAAAGACGAATCGTTTATCTTCTTTCAATACGCCGAGCCAGCCCTGAATATAGGCAGCGTTATTTTCCATTAATGAAGCCCGGTCAATACCCGTAATTCCCGCCAAAAATGACGCGCCAATCTCAGCAATCAACTCTTCTTCGCTGTACTTTTTCTTTCCAAAACCGTCTGATTCCACAATACCCGAACGAGCCAAGCGCGACTCGTGCCCCGCACCATGAATCAACTCGTGAAAAGTTGTATTATAATAAGATTCCGACGATTCAAATTGACTTAAAAGCCGTTGATATTACTTAAAAATCCGAAAATAAAACATTAAAAGCCAAGGGGGACGACAGATTGAAAAACACCAAATATATATGGTTGGAAAATCCAGATAATTTCAAAGATACTCAAAAGTATATACACCAAGAACTGGTCGAAGACCAATCTCTGCAAACAGTCAAGGCATGGACTTTAAAGGAGGATTTCAAAAAATTCTTTAAAATGCAGACTGTTCAGCAAGCCACTGACTTCTTTGATAAATGGGTCAAACGTATAGAACTTATTGATAATAAACCACTTTTGAAGGTCGTCAAAACCTTTGAAAATCATTTAGAAGGTTTACTCACTTATATCAAACATCGGGTCAGTAATGCCATGGCAGAATCCATCAATACCTCTATTCAACAAATCAAAGCCAACGGATATGTTTAAATTTTTTGTCCTTGATAAATACCCCCATAGACAATTTAAAAATCTTATTGTCACCAATTAATATTTCTTTCATGTGAGATTTTTTTTTGAGTTTCCAAGAATGACGTGATAATATCAAAGGCAAGTTTCATGCTTTCATGGGTGAAAATGCAGAAATGTACGTTATTCGACATTAAGAAAAGTCGTCAAATTTGACTACTTTACAACTAAGTTCGCTTTGATTTGTGTGGGTAAAGTTATGGAAAAAATATCAGTTTACACCCTTGAAAAAATCGTGTTCGAGTAGTTTTTTGGCGTTTTCTTCCTTCCCAACGCGGATGTACTTCAAAAAATTTTGCTCGGTGGTGTGTCCGGTAATCATCATCAATGCTATGGGTCTGACACCCGCTTTATAGGCATTAGAGGCAAAAGAACGCCGGGCGGTGTGCGACGAAATCATTTGATATTTCAGTAAGGTTTTGGTGTCTCTTATTCCGCCTTTGGTTCTGGTTTGGTCAACGGGTTCGTCAATTCCTGCAAGTCGGGCAACTTCCTTGATTTTGGTATTGTATCTCGCTTTGGAAATAATGGGTATCTTACCGTTATATTTTTCTAAAATTGCCTTCACTTTCGGGTGAATAGGAATGATGACAGGCTTGTTGGTCTTTTTCGTGTGAATGTGGATTAAATCACCTTTGATGTAGTTTTTGTCAAGTTTCATCAGGTCGCTGACCCTCAAACCAATGTAACATTGTAAAACAAAAATATCTCGCGTTTTTATCAATGCAGGATATTTGGATAAATCAAGTTCATACAAGCGTTGAATTTCATCCTCTGTCAGATAAATGGTGTCAGATGGTTCGCTCAATACCTTGAAGTGCTTTATATGAAATGCCAAGTTAGCGTCATGAGTTCTTTGAGCAATATGATTGAGAAAAGTTTTGAGAACTTTTATATATTTACCCACCGAGTTGTTTGACAGTTGGAGCGTGTGGATAAAGTATTTGCAAAAGTCGTCGTAGAATTTACCGTCAATGGAGGCAATGGTAATCTTATTACGGCGTTTTTGCTCAAAATCTTTGAGTCGCCTCACAGTATCTTTGTAATTTAAAATCGTACTTTCGCTTTTGGTCAGTTTGGAATTTTCAATGAATTGCTCAACATACATCCAAAAGTCGTCTGCCCTATCGTCGGACGATATGGCAGTATTGTATTTGTCCTTGATGAATTGTTTTGTTGGCGTTTTCTCAAATTTAGCTTTGTGATAAATTTCGTTAATTGTTCTCACTCGCTTGTCCAGATTGGCATTGATTTCTACGCTGCCTTTAAAAGACTTGCTTACTTGCTGCGTCCTTTCATTCCAATGTGACGGATGTATGCGTTCTCCAGTAGATAACCGGACTCTTTGCCCATCAAAACTAAAAGATAATACAATAGGTGTTTCTTTATCGCTTTTGGGTTGCTTTAAATATAATTTTGTTCTTGCCATACGAATAACTTTAAGGCAAAAGTAAAAAAATATTTAAGCAGTGACATTTTTAGTGACACTTTTCATGAAATTCAATAAGATTTTATGTTATCTTAATTATCCTTTAAAATTATAAGTCGTTGATTTACAGTAACTTTAGGGTTAATAAAGTTACATAAAGTAATTATTTTTTAGTTCCAATGGAACATGTTCCATTGGGCGGTTTCAAGCTTTGAGTGAATTTATTTTTTTGGTAAAATTAAAGATTTGTCCTGCACCTTATAGGATTTGGGCGGACTTCAATTCCACCTAATTTCCTACATGAGCCTTATTTTTTTCATAAAAATAAAAAAAAACTCGCTAATTCGTAACCCGAAATTCGCAATCCGTACCCACAAAAATAAAAAAAATCCCTGCATCCGAAGATACAGGGACTCTCTTTAGTCTCTTAATGCTACTAAAACAGGTAGTAGAATTAAAAATTAATATTTAAGACCGAGTGCTCTCAACGTCTCAAAGTCAAGGCTACCGATTGGCAAACCATTATCTTTTTGAAACTTTATCAAAGCTTGCTTAGTGCGAGCTCCCATAATGTTATCCGTTGGACCCGGGTCATAACCACGACCTCTTAAGGCATCTTGTACTTGACGAACTGTAGCAGCAGTAACGTCACCAGGACAAAGTACCGTTCTCCATTCAGTGAAACCACCTTGCTCAACTAAGATACGTTTAGTAACGGTTCTATATTCAGCAGGTACTTCAACTGTACGAGTAGAAGCAGGAGTTTTCAATACGCGCTTAGTAATCGTGCCGTACTGTGCAGGAATAGTTTCCTCACGAGTAGAAGCAGGTGTTTTCAACACTTGACGAGTACGTGTAGAAGTTTGACCAGGAATGGCAACTTCACGAGTCGTCGCAGGTTGAACCAATTTTCTAACCGAGCGCGAACCATATTCAGCAGGAATTGCAACTTCGCGAGTCGTAGCAGGTGTTTTCAATACTCTGCGTGTACGTGTAGCGGTTTGACCGGGAACGGCAACCTCACGAACAGTAGCAGGTGTTTTCAACACTTTGCGTGTACGAGTTCCGGTTTTTTCCGGAATCGGAATCTCACGAGTAGTAGCAGGCGTTTTCAACACTTTTACAGTACGCGTAGAAGTTTGACCAGGAACGGCAACTTCACGAGTAGATGCAGGTGTTTTCAACACTTTGCGTGTACGAGTTCCATACTTAGCTTCGATAGTTATCTCACGAGTAGTAGCAGGTGTTTTCAACACTTTGCGTGTGCGAGTTCCATACTTAGCAGGAATCGCAACTTCACGTGTAGATGCAGGTGTTTTCAACACTTTGCGTGTGCGGCTTCCATATTGAGCAGGAATCGCAATCTCACGAGTTGTAGCAGGTGTTTTCAACACTCTGCGTGTGATAGTACCAGTAGTACCCGGAATTTCAACTTGACGAGTTTGAGCAGGTGTTTTCAACACTTTGCTTGTACGAGTTCCATACTTAGCAGGAATCGCAATCTCACGAGTTGTAGCAGGTGTTTTCACTACTTTACGAGTGATAGTACCTGATGTACCAGGAACAGCAACTTCACGAGTTGTAGCTGGTGTTTTCAACACTTTGCGTGTACGAGTTTCGTACTTCGCAGGTATTTCAACTGTACGTGTAGAAGCAGGCGTTTTGAGAACTTTCTTAGTGACAGTTCTGTACTCCGCGGGAATTGCAACTTCACGAGTTGTAGCTGGTGTTTTCAACACTTTGCGTGTACGAGTAGCAGTTCTACCCGGTACTTCAATACGACGAACACAACCACCATCAGGAGATGTTTCACCTTGGCAACCTTTAGGGATGCGCTTAGTGATAGTTTGTGATTGTGCAGGTACTTCTACCAAACACCAAACGAGACAATCGTTAGGATCGGCAGAAAGACAGTTACGGTCAGCTTTGCGACGTACCCACTTAGTAGTAGCAGGTGAAGTCTCAATAGTTTCAGTAACAGTCTCGTACTGAACAGGAATAGCTTCGTAGCGTACAGAAGGTGCTTCAGCTTCATATGTTTCCGTTAAAGTCTCATATGTAGCAGGAACTACCTCAATACGTGAAGAAGCTGGCTTAGTTTCAACTTGCTCTGAAAGAGTTTCGTAAGTCGCAGGAATTACTTCAACACGTGAAGAAGCCTCAGCAACCAAAACTTGCTCAGAAACAGTCTCATAAGTAGCAGGAATTACTTCCAAACGGCTCCCAGCATCATTACCAGAAACTGTTTCAGTAACAGTTTCGTAAGTCGCAGGAATTACTTCCAAACGAGTAGATGCAGGCTCTACTTCATACTGCTCAGTAACAGTTTCATAAGTAGCAGGAATCACCTCTAAACGAGTAGATGCCTCACTTGTAGTAACCGTTTCAGTAACATTTTCGTATGTAGCAGGAACTACTTCAATACGTGAAGAAGCTGGCTGTGTTTCGTACTGCTCAGTAACAGTTTCGTAAGTCGCAGGAATCACTTCCAAACGAGCAGAGGCTGACTCCACTTCGTATTGCTCAGAAACAGTTTCGTAAGTCGCAGGAATCACTTCAATACGTGAAGAGGCTGGCTCTACTTCGTATTGCTCACTTACAGTCTCGTATGTAGCAGGAATCACCTCAACGCGAGTAGAAGCTGGCTCTACTTCATACTGTTCAGAAACAGTCTCATAAGTAGCAGGAGTCACCTCTAAACGAGTAGATGGTGCAACTGACTCATAAGTTTCTGTTCTTGTTTCGTATGTAGCAGGAATCACCTCAACGCGTGAAGAAGCACCTTCAACAACGTAAGTTTCAGTAACAGTCTCATAAGTAGCTGGCATCACCTCTAAACGAGTAGATGGTGCAACTGACTCATAAGTTTCTGTAACCGTTTCGTATTGTGCAGGAACTACCTCAATACGTGAAGAAGCTGGCTTGCTTTCATATTGTTCAGTAACCGTTTCATATTGCGCCGGAATTACTTCCAAGCGAGTAGATGGTGCAACTGATTCGTAAGTTTCAGTTACAGTCTCATATGTAGCGGGTACTGTGCTCAAGCGAGTTGAAGCTCCTTGTGTCTCTACCTGTTCAGTAACAGTCTCGTACTGCGCCGGAATTACTTCCGTACGATATGTGACATCTTTCACCAAGACTTGCTCAGTTTGAGTCTCATATCGGTCAGCAATCATACATTTTGCATAACACTTACCCGGCTCCGCGTTTGGCGGATAGTCGCCCGGTTGTGCAATAGCAACTGTGCTTAATGCTAACACGGCAATCAATGAGAGAATAAAATTGACTTTTCTCATAACAGTAAAAAAGAGTTTTAGAATAAAATTAAATTAAAAATATTTGATTAAGGACTAAATTCGAACTTAAATAATTGTTGAATTGCTTGATTGTTAAATCATTATTATGGTTTTTGTCGGGCAAAAACTTTATAACATTAGCACAATAGAATAGAACAATTAAGTGTTTTTAGGAGTGTAAAGGATATTTTTATTAAAAATAAAATCCAAATTAAGTTTCAATGTTTGTTTACATCTTATTTGAATTGGAACTTGGAATTTTTGATTTGAAATTTTACATGTTTACAGTCTTTACCGAACATAAAAATTTAGCGCAAAGGTAGTTAAAACTTTCCATTTTACATCTTTTTCTTTAAAAAATATTTTGTATTTTTAATAACACAAAATACTGTTTAACAAAATTTTAACCGGACTTGAAATGATGAAACATTATTTGGAAAATGAGTGAATGACTGTCCTGATAGCTATCGGGATGAATCACTGAATGTTTATAACGTAGTAATGTTGCAATGTGTTAATGAGGTAAATATTGTAGCATTAACGCATTTAAGCATTGTCGCATTAATATTCACTCATTCAAAAAGGATAGCACAGGTAGTGTTTCATCATAGTGCGTGGTTCGATGCCGTGGTCACTACATTCGGAGACAGGAAGTACTTTTCCTGATTTGAATAGAATTTTGATTTCTTCCGAATGACTGTAACTGCTTATAGCTTCTTTTCCTTCAAAAACAAGATACTTTATATCTGTTTTTTCTATACCGTACTTTTCTGTCGTCTTATGACGAATTTCATTGATATGGTCACGACTAAACGGCTCATTTTGCAACTTAATTTTCAACAATCGCCTGTGGATAAGTCCCTT